>OHGK01001488.1_pt1:7500-12353 | contig 12353 bp, 6 predicted proteins | sample 1567671 | NCBI WGS metagenome assembly OHGK01 (sample SAMEA3879577, study PRJEB24766) | human gut metagenome | biome: human-associated habitat; feature: feces | place: USA | collected 1985/1987 | reverse complement strand
ACATTTCAATATCATTTTTGCGTTGTTCTAAATCAAGCAATCTTTCTCTTGTCGATTTTGTGCTGATACCTTGCTCAATCGCATCTACAATATTTTTTATACCTTTTTCTGTTTGAGCGAGCTGTTTTCTTAAAAGAGGTAACTGTTCATTTTCTTTGTGTTGAGCATCGTATGCTAAATCAATAAGAGTGTTGATTAAATCTTCATCATTCAGAAATTCCCGTATATATTTAATTGTCATATTCTCAATCAAATCTTTTCTGATTGATTTCATATCGCAGCCTTGATGCTTTTTGTGATTAACACATTTATAGTAACGATATTTTTTACCTTGAGCATTTGTCCCGCTTTCACCAACCATAAAGGATTTGCATTTACCGCAAAATAATTTAGTAGTTAAGATATAGTCATCATCAGCCTTATGGCTTGAGGGTGCTTTTTTCGTTTTAGTAAGTCGGTCCTGTACTTTTTCAAAAAGTGATGTAGAGACAATAGCAGGTATTCCGTCTTTGATGGTAATATCCTGAAAAGTATATTCACCAAGATATTTTCTGTTAGTTAACATTCGAGAAATAACATCAATAGAAAGCTTACCACCTCTGCTGTTTTTTACACCTTTCATATTCAGCTCATCACGGAGCTGTTTCATTGTCATGCCGTCTGCATAATGCTCAAAACACTCAACAACAAATGGTGCAACACTCGAATCAATTTGAAAATGCTTGCTTTCATCTATATAATAACCAAGTGGGACACTTCCACCATTATACTTACATTTCAAAGCATTTTCTTTCATTCCACGACTTACTTTTTCGGCAAGCTCCGCAGAGTAATATTCAGCCATACCTTCAAGCACAGATTCAAGAATGATACCTTCTGCACCACTGCTTATTGCTTCAGTTGCAGATACAACTTTAACACCGTTCTTTTTGAGTATGTTTTTATAATGAGCAGAATCATAACGATTACGGGCAAAACGGTCTAATTTCCAAACAATGATAACATCAAATTCACCTTTCGTACTATCCTTAATCATTTTCTGAAACGAAGGACGATTATCAGTTTTAGCAGAAAAAGCACGGTCGATATATTCACCGACTATTTGAATATCGTTATGCTGTGCAAAAGCAGTACATTCTCTCAACTGACCGTCAATAGACTCTTCTCGCTGATTTTCGCTTGAATATCTTGCATAAATTACACCGTTCATATCATCACCTCACCCGCATTGTAACGCTCATTAAAACTTTTTGCAACTAATATTTATTAAAAAATATTATATGAATTTTATTACAATTCCTATAAAGACTTCACCGATAAATTATCTATTTCATTTTCCATACATTCTTTATCATGCATTATTTTCCATTTATCAATCCAATATTGTTTTGTTTTATATAATTTGTTTCCTTTAATTGATAAAATCAATTCTATAATAACTAATAATATCGGGCTGATTACAGCTATCCAAAAATCAAAATTTATTTTAGAAGTCATATTTAAAAATCTTACTACAAACAATATGTAACAAGAAATTGATAGTATCAAACAATCATAGTTAATATTACTTCTCAAAGCCTTTGTAATATTATTATTAATTGAGATGTTTAATTTATGGTTTCTTGTTTCCCAATTATAGTTCTTGTTTTTAGGTTCAATAAATACAGCAATATATGCAGAGATTTTGACCATTGCCGATCTGTAATAAATTACTCTTAATGATACTGGTATTATAACACAAAAAGGTAAAAGGAAAAGATAAGCATTGTTTTGGGAAAATGCAAAAGCTAAAATAGCAACGGTGGTTGTAATTGCAAACATAATCAATTTATTATGCAATTCAATTTTTTGCAATACCTCTGCTCTTAAAGTATTATATTCTTCATTCATAAAATGCCTCCAAATAAGTATATTTTAATATGATATAATTCCGGATATTGTAATTATCAAAACAATTTTAATATTATTTTTACTTGTCCGAATTTTGTATTAAACTTAGCTATAACAATTATTATTGAAACATCTCATATCACTAAAAACAAGTGCTATGAGATTTTTTTATATACAGCTATGCTTATTTTTTTTGATTCCTAATATGCATAAAAATACACCTATGATTCCTAAAGGCAAATAAAAGCAACATAAATTCGTGTATGTTACTTGATTTATTACATATAGCGGGAAAATAGTATAACGACCACCTAAAATTAAACTACTTATTATATAAAGCAAATCAATCATAATTACAATTGTCAATGATTTAGTATAAAAGAGAAGAAAATATGAAAGACCAAATAGAAAAATTGAAATAAGGAAAATTGAAATAAAAATCGGTAGTGCTGTATTAATCACACAGCAGGTAATCACTGCAATGATTGACATATTAAAAAATGCATATATTAAAAGTAATAAAAAATCATTTATTTTAATTTTATTATAACTTATATAAAGTATTTCTGAACCGATTTCGCCTACATAATCTTTCATTGAAAAAATACTCCAGCATATAGAAGAAATAGGTAGTATCATAAAACAATATTGTTGTATGTCAACAAGAAATTCTTCACTTACTCCATTAGTTTTGTAACTGTTAATTAACAGTATAGGCAATATAACATCCATTAGTAATATGGGAATGAAGAACAAAAATCTTAGGTTTTTCAGATTAAGAATACTTCTTTGTATTGATAATATTAAATGTTTTTTATTGCACATATATATCCATCCTCAATATTCGGTGAATCTTGTATATATTTTAATTTGAGATTTGATAACACCCTTGCACATTTTTGTCCGTTTAATTCAAGATGTTTTTCAATTTGACAGTTATTAGGTAAATTTAATACATCATTTTCCGGAACAATATAAACTTTCGATTTGGCTATATTTCTTATATCAGAACTGCTTCCACTTGTGATTAATTTGCCTTTGTTCATGATAACTATAGTATCACAGATTGCTTCAATATCTTCAACAATATGTGTTGAGATAATAACAATAGTGTTTTTTGATATTTCGGAAACGATATTTTTAAATCTTAACCTTTCTTCTGGATCAAGACCAGCAGTTGGTTCATCAAATATAATAATTTTAGGATTTCCAAGCAGAGACTGAGCAATGCCTAATCGTCTTATCATCCCTCCCGAAAGAGATGACACTTTAGAATTCAATTTATCTGTTAAATTAACTGTCTTAATCACTCGTTTAATTTCTGCTGTACTATTATTCAAGTCAATATTTTTTAAATTAGCCATCATAAGCATCATATCTTTGACACTTAAATCCTTATACATTCCAAATAACTGTGGAAGATATCCAATATATTCAAGATATTTTCTATCTTTATTAATATCATTTTCGTTATAAAAAATAATATCATTGTCGACTGGATATAATTTTGATATACACCTTAGTAATGTTGTTTTACCTGCTCCATTAGGACCAAGTAGCCCGTAAACACCATTTTTAAATTCAAAACTAAAATTATCTATTGCTTTTACCTTTTTGAAATTTTTAGTTAACCCGTTGATTTTAAGCATATTATTTTACCTCCAACAAATCTTCAAGAAATTCTTCTATTGTTCGTTTATCATTTGAATCAAATAAATAATGATTACATTTTTCATAAAATTCATTTTTATCATGTTCTTTTAGATTTTCTTCAAATAAGGCAGTAAAACAAAAATATTTTTTTGTTTCCTGATAGGATTCATTATCATTTTCAAATGCATCTATGCAATAATATAATTCAAGTTTATCTTTATTTATTAAACTTTCTATATAATCATTTTGAATATCAACTATCCATCTTGAAATCATGTAATTATTATTACTATATACTGTTTCAAATTTACCTTGATTTAAACTTGGTAGAATAATAATAGTTTTTATTTTATTATTATCAATATTTGAGGCTTTGAATTTGTTGATATAATTTCCTTGTCTATTAGATGTGCTATGTGTTATATGGCGTTGGTCTAAGTTACATTGTATTGACAATTATAACTATGATGACTGCTTTTCCACATATGGCTATAAATTTATCATATTTATTGTATTAATTAAATTTAATATCTATAGAATGTGCTTTTATGAGTACCTGAGTTTTTCGGGTATGATGTTGGTTTTGTAGATGTGGTGAATTTGATTACATTATTGTTATCAAATCAGTGTATTTACTCGTCTATATTTTTTTAGCGTACTTCATAAATTTTAGCTTTTTTATGATTATCTGCTTTTTTCATTCAATTCTGTTTGATCCTGGCAGATGCTACTGCTATTGGGATTCGATTAAGCCATGCAAGTCGAACGAGTTTAGGCTCGTGGCGTACGGCTCAGTAACACGTGGATAACCTACCCTTAGGACTGGGATAACCCTGGGAAACTGGGGATAATACTGGATAGGCAATTATTCCTGTAATGGTTTTTTGTTTAAATGTTTTTTCGCCTAAGGATGGGTCTGCGGCCGATTAGGTAGTTGGTTAGGTAATGGCTTACCAAGCCTTTGATCGGTACGGGTTGTGAGAGCAAGAGCCCGGAGATGGAACCTGAGACAAGGTTCCAGGCCCTACGGGGTGCAGCAGGCGCGAAACCTCCGCAATGTGAGAAATCGCGACGGGGGGATCCCAAGTGCCATTCTTAACGGGATGGCTTTTCATTAGTGTAAAGAGCTTTTGGAATAAGAGCTGGGCAAGACCGGTGCCAGCCGCCGCGGTAACACCGGCAGCTCTAGTGGTAGCAGTTTTTATTGGGCCTAAAGCGTCCGTAGCCGGTTTAATAAGTCTCTGGTGAAATCCTGCAGCTTAACTGTGGGAATTGCTGGAGATACTATTAGACTTGAGATCGGGAGAGGT
>OHGK01001487.1_pt1 | contig 12358 bp, 10 predicted proteins | sample 1567671 | NCBI WGS metagenome assembly OHGK01 (sample SAMEA3879577, study PRJEB24766) | human gut metagenome | biome: human-associated habitat; feature: feces | place: USA | collected 1985/1987 | reverse complement strand
TTACTCCATCCTTCCCTTAAAATACAATATAATAACCTCTGTCCTTTATTTCTTCATGTGTCCTCCCATCTCTTACATATGTAAGATTAGTACAAAACACTTCTATTGTCAAATCAATTTTTAATTCGGTATTGGTAATCGGGTATCTGCATAATTCCGTCATTTAGGATTTCATTCCCCAAATACTGAAAGCTGCCATCCTCTGCAAACCTTATCGTAAGTTCATGAGTTATAACTGCATCATCACATATAACCATATCACAAACTGCATCAACGGTTAGTGTAATTGTTCCATCTCCATTTTCTCTTATATCAATTACTTCCGGCAAAGAAGTACCAAAGAACGTTGGTGCATAATTAAGGCAACCAAGACGCACCCAAGCGTAAGTCTGGTTTTCCTCATCAAACACCGCATATTCCCGTATCTGCTCTGCCGTCACCGGAAGATACTCCATAATTAAATTTTCAAATTCCTCTTTTGGTATTCCATTTGGGTAATTCTCAGAATTAAACTTTTCCTGGTATTTCATTGCATACAGATATTCATATATCCCATTATAATCCAGTTCTTCCATATGCTCTGTATCCCAATTGGAACATAAGAGGTTATTTCCCTGATATCCCAGACCACGCACGCATTTTTCAGACATTTCACGCTGTTCCTCTGTCATTGGCTTTACTCTGATCAGACAGCTCCCATCCACCATCTCAGTTACTTCCGGATACTCTGGTACACATAGTTCATAACAAAACCACCCTTTACCCGTATATTTCCACTCTTTGATTCTGGTGTAAGAAATGTATGATGTTCCTGGTGTATTATTATCATTCCAAACGCCTCTTGTACTTACGATGTACATATCTGTTCCATCGAAAATAAATTTCATTCTTCCTACGCCACCATCATCATATATCTCATAAATTACTACAGCGCCGCTTTTCCCATCCATGCATTCATTGAGAAATTTATCTACATTTTCATAATTTCCCATATTAGAATACAAAACCAATGTAGCAACCGGGCATCCTGTTTCCATTATTTTCTTCTGCATTTTAAAAATTGTTTCATCTTCCAAAACAACATTAGAAGCTGCTCCTTTATCTGCATCTCCATAAATGTCAGAAATACGTTCCATCATTTCTATACAGTCATTTTCAGCTTCCACCGCTTCCTGTTCGTCCACGGGAAGATTGTAGCCCTTTTCCCACTGTTCTGTAGCCTCTTCCTCTGCACTTTTTGTTTCCTCTGTGGAAGATACCTCTTCTGTATCTTTCTCAAGAGTTTCGCTTGTAATACTATCTTCCTTCCCACAGGCACACACACAACACCCAATCAGAAATGCCGTAATCAGTAAAATATTCATTTTCTTTAATACCATAAAATTATCCTTTCCTTCGAAATCACCTTTGCTGTGATTTTGCTATTGGCGGCAATTCCAATTCTATTTGCTCTATAGAATTAGAAAGACACGTAAAAGTTCCGTCTTCAAACGGCTGAACTACAACCGTATTTCTAAAAGCGAGGTCAGAATTATAATCCGGCCATACACCATCTACGATAAGTGTGAGCGTTCCATCCGCATTTTCCGTATAATCTACTACTTCTCCAAAAGGTGGATACGGGCTGGCATAAATCATCTCATATTCATAGCTGTTGCTGTCTTTATCATATCCACAATGTTCTCGCAACTGTTCTACAGATACCGGAAAATAGGTAGTCATTATCCTCTCATATTCTTCTGCTGGAATTTTCCAATTTTCTGTTTTCAAATTTTCTCCAGTATAAATCCGATAGATATCTTCATACATACAAGGCATAAGAATATCCTCTACATTACTTCTGTCCCAGTTTGTGACAAGCACATTATAATTCACATAGCTTAGTCCTGATATGTATTCTTGCGTCAATTTCCGGCAGTCTTCCGGAAGCGGCTCTATTCTCCAATACTGTCTCAAACTTGCATGTGCAATCACATATTCATATGCGTAGATAAAATACCCTTTTTCAGTAAGTTTGATTTCAGCCACATTACTTACCGAAGTTCCCTGTATTTCAGGTACTCCACCTTCCTTCCAACGAACTCCTATATAATAAGTCTGCAGCTTACCTTTCCGATAAATAAAAGTAACTGCTCCAATCAACCCTTCTCTATGCACTTCGAATACCGTAACCATCGAGTCCCGTCCATCCAAGTAATCTGAATAGAATGCTTCGATTGCTTCATGATTTTGCATAGCAGTATCTTCTTCAACACTTACCAGACCTCTTTTTCCCAAGGCTTCCACTACGTTCTTTCTCTGTTCGCCAGAAAACTCACTGATACCGGAAGAATAGTTTGCTGCATCTGCAATTACGAAATCCTTATATATTTCGCTGACTGATTCGGCTGCTGACAACACCTTACTTTGTAATTGCTCCTTTTCCTCATCTGAAATAAGGCAATCTTTGGATTGTGGAATGAACCAATATGCTGACTCTGTAGAAGTTTCCGCATCTGCTTCTGTTGTTGCTTCACTGTTTTCGATTTCTACAGGTGGCTCCCATACTTCTTCCGCCACTTTTCGTTCCTCTGTATGCAGTTTTCCCCAACAGATCACCCCGGCTATAACAGCAAACAACAATATCAAAATTGGGAGTCCACACTTTTTAAGCAACCATTTCACATCTTCCATCATTCGCCTCCATATATTTCTTCCCATTCTTCGGCTGTCAAACGAGGGGTATGCCATGTTTCCCTGTAATTATCCTCAGACGGTATAATTCGGTTAGACACATACTGTACGCCTCCATTCTCCAAAGGACGAACTACAACCTCGTGGGCAAATACTTTGGAATCACCCGCATAAGGAAACACCACGTTGGCTGTCAGCGTAAGTGTTCCATCGCTGTTTTTTGTAAATCCAACTACCTCTGAATATGGGTATTCCGGATACTCTACTTCCTCAAATCCTCTCGGTTTATATTCATATTTTATTTTTAGTAGCAGACTGTATCGTATGTATGAAAGTATTGTAAAATAAGCATTTATTACTTCTTTTACATAAAATACTGTCTACTACGTTCTCCTTTCCTAAAATTATTCTTCATCCAATAACTCTTGGCAGGTCATTGAGATGAATACGCCTAACTTAATCAATTCATTAAGATGTTTTTCTGAAAGGTCAGCATCTTTTCTCATAAGTTTTGATATTTCTGCACTCAATTCATCTGCCTGTTGCTGTATATAATAAATCTTTTCTTTGTGTTCATCATTCATAAGCGTACCTCTATTTCTTGGCTAACTGTTTCTTCAGTCGTTCATTCTCGGATTTTAGTTCCTCATAATCGACTAACTGAACAATCAGTTTCTTTTTGTCATCCTCTAACTTTTTAACCTGTTCTCTGAGAGATGCAATCTTATCATCCTTGAGCTGTATTTTATCCTTTTTAACAGCAACCACATCATCTAAAGGACTTGCCTTTGAGATTGCTCTAAGACTTAAAATACGTTCCTTAAGCTGTGCATTGTTGTAAAGAGTTGCTCTTGATACGCCTGCCTCCTTACAGACAGTTTCAAAGTTAATAGGTTTGTTCTTCCTTTTAAGCTTATCTATAGCCTTGTTGACCTTATCAATGGTTTCTTTATTCTTAGCTTCTGCATGAGCCTTAATGCCTGCAACCTGACTATCCGACACTTTCTTTGCCATTTAGTTGCACCTCCAAACTTTCTACCAACGGTTTCAGATACTTGTACTTAATGTACTGTTTCTGCCATTCTCGTTCGTGACCAAGTTCCTTTAACCTTGCCATTTCCTTTTCAAGTAAATCCAATTCATCCTTCAAGATTGGATAGAACTGAACTTCTGTGATGTAGTTAGGGCAGTTATAAAAGAAGCAGCCATCTCCATCAGTGCAATTACCTCGTCTAAAATCGTACAAGCATACTCCTGTAGGCAAAGGGTTAAAACTCATTGTCTTTGCTAAATCCGTGATTACATCATCAATCTCATCCTCGGTCTTGCCATGAAATAAACCATCAAGTTTACTTTTGATTTCCTTTGCACGAAGTCCCGCAATCTTTGACTCTGGACTTAAAATCATATCTGAATAAATTTCTTTAACTTCTTCTTCCTGTAAGGTAAGATAGTGTGCTGTCATTTCGATAGAAACATGCGAATACTGTTTCATAATCATAGCGATAGGCACTTTTCTTTTAATAAGTTCCCTTACAAATGTCGCTCTAAACTGATGTGATGTAAGCGGATATAACTCACCTTTGTTGTCTTGAATATCATATTTATTTATAAATGGACTTAATTTCTGGTCATTCCAATGCTCTAAAGAATACACATTGATAGCATTTTTCTTTTTAGCTGACTTACACAGAAACAATTCTTTTAAACCACTTTCCTTACGAAGCTCTGATGTGTACTCTGAAAGCTCTGTAATGGCATCTTTTACAAGGTCATTGATAAATACCTTATGGATGATAGGCTCACCTTTTTCGGTCTTACCAAGTGTTACTTCCATGTAATCATAACCATCTGAGGTACGCTTTACACAGCCTTCCTGTATGGATAAAACCTCATTGATACGAAGTCCTGTCTGACTCTGAATGATGATACCTGCCTTTGTAAGTATATCCTTTTCATCATGTACGGCATGGTACAAAATTTTATCAAACACATCCTCTGGAATAGGTTTTGTTTTGTTAGTTTTCATAGACTTTTTTCTATTCCATAACTGGTTAGCTGTCTTTGTCTTTGGAAGATGGAACTGTGGTACATTCCATCCCTTTATCTGACCGATTCGGATGATTTCTTCTACTACATGACACAATAGAAATCCTGTACCTGTTGCCACTTTCTTTTCATCCTTCATCCAAAGATTGAAGTTAAGATAATTCTCCAAAGTAACATCTGCAAAGCTGTGAATACCATTTATAGAGCAGTATTCGATAAACATTGGTAGACTACCATTGATATAGCTTATTACTGTCTGTGGTTTTGTTTTGCCAAGTTTATAGTAGGCATACTGTTTCACAGTTTTCTTCATATCTGCATCAGATATGTACTCAAAACGGATATATTTCTGTGATTCCTTTGTTGATTTAGCAGTAATAAAAGGTCTTAAATCCCATATATCATCACTGTATCGGGAATTGCCTATCATTATGCTGTTTAAGTCTGTATCAGGCTCTATGACCTGTAACTGTAAAGCTAAGTTAGTTGCCATTTTGCAATCCCTCCAATCTTTCAATGATGACTTTCAATACCTCTATAGTCGGTATAAAGTGTTCTGCGTAATGCTCGCCGTAGATAGCACCTTCTTCAAGCTGTTTTTCAAGGTTAGCCAAGTGCTTTTTATGAGCTTCTAAATACTCTGGTGTGGTAATATAACGACTGCAAGTATAGCATTTCTGCCTTTTAATGAGTCTGTCACAAATCTTTCCATCTACAACAGGCTTAGTACAGTAGCCATCACACATACAAGCACCTTTATCTTTATTAGCCTTGAACCATTCAAACTCTGATACCTTATCAAAAGCACTACTCTGTATCTGATTGATGTTCCCGATAACACCTACACTCTTGAATACTTCTGCTCGTTCCTTATCCTTTACATCTGCATAGAATCGTTTTGTGACGGATGGATCTGAATGACCTAACACCTGCTGAATGACATTTATGTTAATTCCTTTAGAGAGCATATCTGTTCCGAGAGTTCTTCTGAACTGATGGCTCGTAAGGTTGTAGTAATCGCCGTTAGCATCTTTGATGTTGTTGTCTTTAATGAACTTATTAAACCATACTGTTCCGAATGTCCCTTGTGATATAGGCATTACTTTACCAGCACATTTTCCCACAGGCACTCGCCAAATCATCAGAATCTCTTTATCCTTTTCATCAGCTTCATTACGAAGCTCTGATGTAACCTCAATAAGTTTCTCTATCGCAGCTACACATTCGCTTCTAACAGGCATAGGAGCCTTATCCCTGCGTCCTTTGTGCTGAGTCCACTCGATTGTATACCCACTAATCAAATGTGGCTTAATGCAGTCAATACGAAGTTTTAAGAGGTCTCCAATACGCATTCCTGTCGATTGAAGAATGATAATGCCATACTTTAGATATGGATTTTCTTCTTTTTTAAGAGCCTCATTTATCTGTGCTACAACATCATCTGGGATAAAGTCGATTTTTACTTTTCTGTTGATTCCTATGTATTCACTTCCAGTAAAAATTTCTGTAGTTGGTACATCATTAGGTCTATGAATCTGACACCAACGAATTACTGATTTCAAACAATCCAGTCTGATTTTTTGTGAATTGTATGTTAATGGTTTACTTGTTTTATCGGATATATATGTTCTCAAAAAGGAAATATAATTATCGACATCGACATTATCTAAATCTCTTAGTGTATCTATTTCCCTTGACCTGCAATACTGAATAAACAACCAAAAGTATGAACTTATTTCGTTATACAATGTACTTAAAGTTTTATTTCCAACCCTGTAATTCTGCCAAACATAGTCCTTTACAATGTCCTTGATTTCTTTGCTTGAAATATAGGAAAAATCAAACTTAAAGTTCCTTCCATAGTGCTGTGAGTCCTTGTCATTGTCAACGATGTTCCATACATCACCATCTGGTCTACTTGCCATCAGAGCCACCTCCAATCAATGTACTCTGATTCCAATACCTTGAAAGGCTGTCCTCAATGTACGGATTAGAGAGATGTGTGTACTTCTGAGTAGTAGATAAATGTTCATGTCCCATAATCATTCTTACAACACTTACATCCATTCCAGACTGCACAAGGTTAGAACAGAAGGTATGTCTTAAATCGTGGAAGTTAAAATCCACACCGATTTCTTCCTGTACCTTTTTAAGCTTGTCATAGGCTGCACGATAGGTAAGCTGTTTGCCAAGCTGTCTTTTCTGTTCTGATACAAAGATGTAACTGTGGTCTGTATCAATAAGGTTTCTTTCTTCCATGATGAAATCATCAAGTTCCTTGATTAGTGACATAGGAACATACAAATCTCTGGTCTTACCCTTTGACTTTATCTGCCGAAAACAGCCTACTAACTGTGACATATCCGGCAATGGTACAGAGTCTATTTCAAGGTCTAAAACCTCTTGTATTCTTGCCCCTGTAAGATAGAGCATCTTGTATAAAAGGATGTCTCTACGCTTGTCTAAACGGTTTAAAAACAGTTCCATTTCATCATCAGTAACAAGATTTATCTTATAATCACTTTCCTTTACCTTGAAGATTGACTGCTTTGTTTTATTATCAGACTTTGCGTGTTCCAAGATGCCTTTAAAAGCATTAAAAGGTCTGTTTACATCATGCATTAGGATAGGATTATCTATTTCCTGCATATCTGCTTCAAACTGATAAAACATATGGATTGTACTCAATATACGATTGATTGTTTTATTAGTCCTTTTACTTTCCTTGTTAAGAGCTATGACATCATCATCTGATGCCCTTAGATAGTCTATAAACTCAGCAATCATCTTAGGAGTAACCTTGTCATACTCATAACCACTATCATTTAAGAACTCCCAATAGGTTCGTAAATCACTTCCGCTTGCCTTTAAGGTATTGAGAGCTTTATCCTTTTGTCTTTGGAATTTCAGATAGTCGTATACTGGCTTTACAATTCTCATCTCATTATCCAGTAGAACAACTGTCTCCCTTCCTTCACGTTCTATAACATGTAGTTCCATGTATTAAATACCTCCAATACATTTATGATATGTCTATAATGTTAAAATGCCTCTTATTACTTTATATTTTACCATCAACAGAACATATGTTCAAACATTATTCTACTGTATAATAATTATTTAATATTCAATTTTTAAGGTACACATACTTTACAATGATATATCCTAACACCCCCTTATATTTACTGAGTTTATTAGGATATATTTATTATTTAACTTTCTATACATTAACTACTAAAGATAACATAGGTTTCATCCTCTGCATAATAGATAGTTTTAGACTGTAATGTTTCACTATCGATATTGAAATATGCCATGATAACGCTTTCAAAGTCATCCTTGGGAATTCGATAAACAGCACCAACTCCTAAATTGTCATCTGCAACATAAGGGGTGTATGTCCCATTTACTTTTGGATAAAGAAGATCATACATATCATAGAAATTCAAATCCCCAAAATCATCCTCGCTCCAATCTACAATGAACATATTATTCTGTTCAAAGCCGATTGGAAGAAGATACTTCCGACTCAACTCTCTGTATGTTTCATCCAAAGGCTGTACCCGTAATGCGGTATGCTCCTCCGCTCCGCTCAATGTCAGTACATATAATTCTTCCGAAAACCAAACTCCTGAAAACATAAGATAACCGTCTTCTGTATAATTCCAATACTCCGCCTGATAACTTCCTGTCACCTCTCGTTTCATGTTTCCGTTTTCGTACTTATAATAGCTTCTGACCACATCCACATTTCCGTCTTTTGTTTCCAAATCGTGTTTTACAAATCCGCCCAAGTAACTGACCTCAATAATTGTTATTTCAGCCTCTTCCTGCGTATCCACCATTTCACAGAACCGTTCTACCTGCTCTGCCTCAGTCATATCAATCTGATTTCTGCTGTCAACTGCCGGATACCCATTTTCTCCAAACCGATTTACAATGCTGCGAATCATTTCCAGATCAGCTATTTTATTTTCCTCTGCTGCCTTTTCATAAAGTTCCAGACAACATTCAATCATCTTTTCGGTTTCTTCTTCATCCTTTTGTCCCGGTAACTGCACCTCACTTATCGTTTCAACAACCGCTGTTTCCTCTTGGGGTGTATCACTACACCCCGAAACACTTACTATCAACATGAAACTAATTGCGGCTAAACCACTCTTCCAAAACCAAGCTGTCTTTTTTAACAACATATCCGCTGCCTCCTCTTCCTTTTACATCTTCCACCATACTGATAATCAATATAGGACGTTCCACCGTTTCTTCTGCTGTAAAAACCGCAAACCAACCTAATTCAGTACCGGAAGTATCATCTTTTGATGCCTTGATTTCTGCTGTACCCGTTTTCCCTGCCAGAACTATGTCATCCCGATGGGCTGCGTACCCTGTTCCATGAGAATCGTTTACAACCTTTTTCGTTCCCTCCAATACCCGACTTGCGGTTTCACTGGAAAACGCTCCTGATATCCAATACTCTGTAGATACCTCGTTCTGATAGACCAGATAAGGTTTTATGATGTTCCCCTCATTACAGAAAGCAGAATAGATACATGCCAAATGTAATGGATTCACTAAAACCTGTCCCTGACCGTAACCGCTGTCTGCCAACTGTATTTCTGTTTCAATACTTTCTGAATTGGAATACTGCGACTTTGCCATTTTAATCTCAAATGGCAGCTCCGCATTAAAGCCAAGCTGTGTCAGGGAACTTTCCATTTCCTCATAACCAATTTTTAATGCTGCCTTTGCAAAATAAATATTATCGGAATAAATCAAAGCGTTCTCTAAAATAACTGGTTCATATGCATGAAGGGTAGTTACATAATAAGACCCCCACGATGCATCTTTTTGCCAGCTTAATCCTACATTACCATAATCTTCATTTGGATCAATTGCTCCTGATTCCAAACCGACCGCAGCCGTAACTGGCTTGAATGTCGAACCGGGACACCAGACTTGCCGGAACCGATTATACATAGGCTTATCCTCGTCATCATTCAATGCTGTCCACTGCTCACTGGACAATCCCATGATAAAATCATTATTGTCATAAGATGGTGTACTGACCAAAGCCAGTACTTCTCCGGTATATGGATTCATGGCTACAGAGCAGCTCTTGTCTTCCTGAAACTGCTCATATAAGGCAATCTGCAAACTGGCATCTATCGTCAGCTTAATGTCCTGACCGTGCTGCACTAAAATACAAGCAAGTTCTTCTTTCTCTTTGCCTTCCGAATTCACAATGTATATCCTGCAGCCGTTTTGCCCTTTCAGTTCCTTTTCAAACAGACCTTCCATTCCGCTTCTGCCAATCACACTGTTAGCTGTATATCCCTCTCCTGCATGTTCTTCTAAATCCTCTGCAGTAACGCTTTGTACATACCCTACCAAATGTGCAGCCGCTTCACCTAAAGGATACTCACGAACTTCAACGTCAGATATCATTACTCCGGGAATTGCCAGCAAACTTTCGTGCCTTTCTTTCTCCTTCAATACATCTTCGTCCGGTTCTACTTTTAGCAGTTTGATTTCTTCCACTCTCGGAATCGTTTTTATTGGAACAAAAGAATCATCTTTTACCCACTGTGCTGACAATTTCTTCTCTATCACTTCCGGCGTGGTTTCCAGTAATTCTGCAATCTTGGCGATTGCTTCCTCCCTGTTCTCCAATTTTCCCGGAACGATTCCAACCGAAGATGCAGTTCCTTTTCCAGCAAGCACTCGTCCATTCCTATCCAGAATTTCTCCCCGGTTTGCCTGTGTCGTTGAAACTCTTACCTTATCAGTAGAAGCTAAATTCGGAAAGATCAGTGAATTATCCCAAACCAACTTATACCCGTCTTCGCCCTCCAGAAAAAATGCTTCATTCTCAAAGCTGATTTCTCCTGCAACCGTATCAAAAGATGTCTGATAAGTTACGGTCAGTTGCTCTTCGTCATATGCGATAATCTCGACCGCCATATTCTGGATTTCAATACCTTCGTAAATAGCTGATTTGCGTTTTATGAAATCCTCCTGACTGACATTGCCAGATGCCTCAATATGGAGCATCGCATACATTTCTTCATACTCCTGTTTTGGAATATAATCCATATACTCCACCAGAAGTTCTTCCGGTGTCTTCCAGGCATTTTCCTTTGTTGCCAACATTCCTGCCACACATACTGCAGAAATTACCGCAGCTATTCCTATAACAGCAATCGCAATCCATAGGAGCCTGCTTCTTGTTTTCTTTCGCTTGTTTCTGCTTTTTCCTTTCTTCATATTGACCTCCATTCATTTTGCTTTGCTGATATGGTCATATTCTATTTTCAATGTACGCTATATCTTCAAAATATTACACTCGTAAGATTTTGAAGTAAAAAAATTTCTCTTTGCTGGGTATATCGTACTATGCATTCCTCCTTCCTTTTATTACATGTGTAAGATTTCGCAACAAAAAAATTTCGTCCGCAATCCTACTGCACTTGTGTAAATATTACATCAGTAAGATTTAGAAGTCAAGTTATCTTTATATAAAAAGGCTTCTGCCAGGAAGTATCATACATTTTCACAAAAGTGATACCTTTTAGCAAAAGCCTATTATTCAGCAGAGTTTCAAAACACCCCACTGCTGCGATATTCAAATGGTTCATTCATAAGGCTACAAAACACATATCCATTTTCGTTCCTTAATATCCCACAAACCGCAGAAAATCAAGGTTTCTTTGAAAGCAGACATACGGTTTCAATAATCCCCTGAACATTTATTTTATGCTGCATAGCGAAAGTATGCAATAGGTTTTCAAAGTGGGGTAATGGTTTTATCCCCATAAAAAGTGGTTGACTAAATGTATTTTAGAATTTTTCTATACAAATTCCACAGTCTTGGTGCACCAATTCACTCAATCCTTGATATTTATCAATATTCAAAGAAGCTAAGTTGAGCGTCTTTAAATGATTTTACTTTTCTATCTGTAATTTTATCTTCCAAATTAATATTTCCACATAATAACGGAGATGTTTGATTATACAATCTTACATTTTCTTTTACTTTTTCATCATTAATGATATGAGTCTTTCCTGTTTGTTCCAGCCTTTCAATCCCAAAAGTCAAAAGGTAGTTTTTTATTGCAGGGTACTGTTCTATACCGTAGTGACGAGAAGGAAATGTTGCTATCAGATACTTTTCAGCCCATTTATATCCATACCTTTTTATATCCCTGCCTCGCAGAATCGGTCGTATAATTTCAGCAGACCTCATTTTTTCATCTTCTGTTTGGCAATTGGCAAGTATTTCATCTCTTTTCTCTGTTGAAATAATGAAAGCATCATTAAAACCTGTGAGTACACCACGGTAAATGTTAATCTCACAATCTTTAAGTGGTGTACCTACGGATTCAATCTTTCGCTTTATACTTTGTTCGATAGGTGAAAGAATAGTCCAAGTTTCACCTCCTGAAAAATAACAAACAGAGTATTGTTGCTCCACAAAAACGCTCATTTTCCGCCTTCAATAACTTCTACTATATAGCGTGCTAGCGTATTTCTGTTAACCTTACAAATTTTAGCAATTTGTCGCTTAGATATTTTTTCTTCAAGGAGTTCGATAATGAGTGTCTTTTTTTTAAATAGTTTATGTTTCTCCGGTGTAGTT
>OHGK01001486.1_pt1 | contig 12360 bp, 8 predicted proteins | sample 1567671 | NCBI WGS metagenome assembly OHGK01 (sample SAMEA3879577, study PRJEB24766) | human gut metagenome | biome: human-associated habitat; feature: feces | place: USA | collected 1985/1987 | reverse complement strand
AGTCCCAGCGTAAGGGGAACAAACAGCCAATGGTACATCGCGGTAAGAGCAAACTGTGCCCTTGACCAGTCAATCATTGAGGTGTCAATTGTTTCCAACATAAAATGTGTGTTTTTATAAATTAGTAATTCTTTATCCAGTAATCAAAGAAAGTGCTAGAGAGAAGGATTCTGCTCAGTTGCCGCCCGGTCCACCAGCTCACTTCCCACATATTCCTGTTTCTCTTCCGTACTTTTGCCTTTCAGAAAAGAGGGAAAGAAAAAAAGTTTTAAGATGAAAAACATGATGAAGAGTTTGACCAGGATCAACGCCCATAGCGTACGCCCCAGGGTCATGGAGCGAAAACCTTCATAATAGAAATTCCAAATATTAATAAATATTTTTTTAATCATAGTTTATTTTTATAATAATTACAAAGAAAATCTTTTTATCGGCAATTTGCAAATGCTTACCCCAAAAAATAAGGCTCCGCACAGGATTTTTTCAAAAGAATTGCTTTCCTATCTGCTACATTTTCCATAAAAGAAGGAGTTTTACCCCTCTTTTATGTTTTTCAGCGCACGAATCGCCCTCATTTTATCTTGCCATTTATGGTCCGTATCATCTACAATCCCCTCTTAAATAAGTTTTAATTCAAAAAGAAGAAAACTGAATAAAAAAATCTTATTTATCAAACTGACTAATATTCAAAGACATAAAATTATCCGGTCAATTATTTCACAAAAAAAGGAACACAAAGTTTGCACAATTCAAAAAGTCTCTCTACATTTGCATCGCGTTTGAGAGAAAACATCCTTTCAGAAAAGGAAGTTTGGGTGAGTGGCTGAAACCAGCAGTTTGCTAAACTGCCGAACGGGTAACCGTTCCGGGGGTTCGAATCCCCCAGCTTCCGCAAAGGCCTCATAATCATTTGATTATGAGGCCTTTTTGTATTTTTATGTTTAAATATCCAATTTCTTGATATGGCTAAATGGGGAATAGCGATATCCGAATCATCAGGTATTTGATATAATCATGATAAATTGAAGAATGCAGCGTAAAAGACCTGGAGAGTTTTACAGACCGGTGTATTTTTATCTTTAATAATCAAATTTCCAGCTAAAGCCATCTGTCGTACAATAAATCTTTGTAACTTTAAACTTCGAGAGCATCGTACGAATCATTTTAATATCAAAATTGAGTACTACAGCCTCAGCACTATTATTGTTATATTGCTAATAATCAATAAAATATTAGTTATTATATCGAACTCACATAAACGAATACAACAAGAAACATTTAAAGCACTATGAAAAAAGTAAATCTTTTATTATCGGCCTTGTTTATCAGCCTGGCCAGTTTTGCCCAGGAATCATTATGGGGAGGACAAGATATCGTTTCTCCCGAAATACACCCCGACAATACAGTGACTTTCCGCTTTCATGCTCCGAAAGCCGTTCAAGTGAAGGTAACAGGCGACTTCCTGCCTACCTCAAAAATAGATACTCCTTTCGGCAAGGCGGATGCACCGGGAGAGGTTCTGCTGAAAGAGGGGAAAAACGGTGTCTGGGAATATACCACTCCCAATCCATTGCCTTCCGAACTTTACAATTATTCGTTTATCGTAGACGGCCTGAAGGTAACCGACCCCAACAATGTGTATGTAAGCCGTGACGTGGCCTCGGTGTTCAATATCTTCATCGTCAAGGGAGAGCCGGGAAATTTGTACAGTGTAAACAAGGTTCCTCACGGTACCGTGACCAAACGCTGGTACCACAGTAAAGCCTTGGGATATGACCGCCGGTTGACCGTCTATACTCCTGCAGGCTATGAAGACAGCAACAAACGTTATCCCGTACTGTACTTGCTTCATGGAATGGGCGGTGACGAGGAAGCATGGACTACCTTGGGAAGAACCGCACAGATCATGGATAATCTTATCGCACAAGGGAAAGCGGAACCGATGATTGTGGTCATGCCTAACGGCAATGTGGACCAGGAAGCCGCACCGGGAGAATCTTCATTGGGAATGTATAAGCCTACCATGAATCTCCCCAGGACAATGGAAGGAACGATGGAAACCACTTTCCCGGAAATCATGAACTTCATTGAAAAGAACTACCGGGTAGAAAAGAAAAAGTCAAGCCATGCGATAGCCGGTCTCTCCATGGGAGGCTATCATTCGCTCCATATCTCCAAAGCCTACCCGGACAAGTTCGACTATGTGGGACTTTTCTCGGCTGCAATACTTCCCGACAAGGGCAAAGACGCTGAGATTTACAAGAACATGGAAGAAAAACTGGCCAAACAGTTTGATAATGCTCCCAAACTTTACTGGATTGCCATCGGCAAAACTGACTTCCTGTACGATGCCAATGTGGAATACCGGAAATTACTCGACAAGCATCATTATAAATATGTATACAGGGAAAGTGACGGCGGACATATCTGGCGCAACTGGCGAATATATCTGTCCGAATTTGCTACTATGATTTTCAAATAAGAGGATACAAAGAAAGCTATCCTGTCACGTAAGTGATAAGAACTCAAGCATACCATCAGAGGAAAGCCCTGGTCAAAATTTTGACCAGGGCTTTCCGTATCTTACCAGCGTCGGACAATTACTTGCCTGCTGCAAAATTCAAGCTTTTCACATTTTGAGAAACCACCCAGAGATACATGGTAGAAACTACATGGATAGCAGCATCAAGTTCCTGCAGGGAAGCATCAAGAGCATTGTGAGACTCACTGTTCCTCCATTGCTTCACCAGTTCAAGGTAATCATAGAACTTATGATATCTTTCATCCGGATTATTCCTCAGTCCCTTCAGACAAGCAAGCGACAAGATGCAATTAATGAAAGTAGGCATGCTGTTCTCATCTTTGACATTTACCATTTCCCTGCCATTCAGCAGATAATACACCTTCTTCAAGAAAGCCTCATATTTGGTTACCAGGGTATTGAAATGCCTTCTCTTGTCTACCAGCTTCATTCCTTCCAGACAATAAAGCCGGTTGAATGAGTCCAGAAGCAGTTCATTGCCGCCATCAATGGAGGAGACCGACTGAGCCTTCAGTACATTGATAAGACACGATGCCACCAAGTCTAAATCTGGCAGAAACGATTTTAAATCCGCAAACTCCCCTTCTACATCCGCCAATAACCTCTGCTTGAACAATTCAGGAATAAACGGAAGTTCATCTTCCTTTTTCTTATAGTTCTCATACATTACCCGGGCCATCTGCGTCATGACATTCCTGTAGAAGTCGCTGTTTTCAAACAGTTTGGCAAAAGAGTCCATCTGTTCCACATAACACCCTCTGGCCACTTCGTCAAAAATTTGAGGGAAGATACTTTCCTCAAACTGCTTTTCATCGGTATTATTAGCCTGCTTGGCCAGTTTCTTTTTGGCAGTGGTAACCATCTTGTCATAAATAGACTCCACAATGACACGGTCTGCCTCGGAAAACTGACCCTGATACATCATATTGACCTTATCAATAATACGGCTGAGCAAGTCCTCGTTATCATTCTTTGGTTTACCCGCTTTCGGATTCTCACCTTTCATGGCCTTGCCGTCACCCAACTTGATAGATACCGTTTCTCCTTCCGAAATTTTAGAGTTTACCAGCATAATCTGCTTGTTCAGGTCTATTCTTTCCTTTGCGTTTTTAGGCAGAAGCCTGTACAGATAGTCAGCATACACATAAGCCTTATACAGATCCCGGTCGTATGTTCTCGCTACTTGCGCCATATAAGAATAGAACCGGACGAAATTCTTTATCTTCGATCTCACTTCAAACTGTTTCTCTTCATCCAATGTTGCATACCGGTCTATTGTATGCTTGAACGCATTCGACAATGCCCCCAGACGGTCCTTCTGTCGGGTGATATTCTGCAAAAGATCATAGAATCTCTGTTCATCTGCCTCCGTCCATAACTGAAACATCTGTATATCCTTTCTGAAAGTATACACATAGTTTACGTCTACCGGTCTGATCAGTTCAGTTCCTTTATAGAAAGGCTCAAACGATTTCCTGATATCTTCCGGCTTATTACAGAAGTCGAGTACATAGGTATCTTTCTTGTCCTTCTGCCAACGGTTCAGGCGCGAAAGCGTCTGAACAGCCTTTACGTTCTTCAACTTCTTGTCTACAAACATCGTATGCAACAGCGGCTCATCAAAACCGGTCTGATACTTGTCGGCAACCACCAGTATATTATATAAGTCCGAAGCAAAGTACAAAGGCAGTTTGGCTTCCGATATGTTACGCCCGTCAGCAGCATTCAACCGGGTTTCCGTATATTCCGCTCCCTCATACGATACCGCCCCCGAAAAAGCTACCAGAGGCTTGACATCCGTGATGTTATTCTCTTCACAATACCTTTTGATTTCCAGGAAATAACGTACTGCATGTGCACGCGAGGCACATACCACCATTGCCTTTGCCCTTCCCAGCATTGCATTCAGAGTAACCTCCCTGAACTTCTCTACTATAATGGCAGTTTTCTGTGCAATCACATGCTGATGGTTGTCATGAAAAGCCTTGATGGCACGTGTGGCTGGAGTTTCCTCATACGAGGGATCAGCCTCTATACGCTTCGCAATCTCGTAGGTAGTGTCATACGTGGTATAATACTTCAGCACATCCTTTATGAAGCCCTCCTCAATAGCCTGCAGCATGGAATAATTATGATAAGCCACATAGCGGTTGTCTTCCGGATTTTCACCTTCCTCCACCAGTTCGCCGAAAGTCTGTAGCGTCTTAGGCTTTGGAGTTGCCGTAAATGCATAGAAGTACAGATTGTTGTGCTGTCCCTGAGCCAGCAGGTCCTCCAGCAGTGCGTCCTTCTTCTTTTCCAGTTCATCCGCCTCAACTTCCTCTATTTCTGCATATTCACGCAGAGCCTCATCCGTATCGGCCAATGCTGCCTTTAGTTTCTCGGCACTCTTACCCGACTGCGACGAATGAGCCTCATCGACAATGATGGCATACCTCTTTCCCTTACGGCTTGTCAGTTCCTTATAAATCACCGGAAAACGATGTAAAGTAGTAATCACAATTCTGGTATTGTCATCATTGATGATTCTGGCAAGTTTCTCCGAGTTGTCGGCATCGGTAATGGTTTCTATCTGCCCGTCTATATGGTCAAATCCGAGAATCGTACTCTGAAGCTGCTTGTTCAGCACACGTCTGTCGGTAATCACGAACACACTGTTGAACATATTCTTCATGCCGGCATGCTGAAGGCCAGCCAGACGATAGGTAAGCCAGGCTATCGAGTTCGATTTTCCCGAACCCGCCGAGTGCTGGATGAGATAATTGTTACCGTGCGGTTTCCTCAAGGCATAATATTTCGTCTTGCCATCGGCTGCCATACCATATTCTTCCTCCCCACCGGCAGCCAGACTTGCCGACTTGTCTGAATAATAGGTATCAGCAACCAGCTTCTCCACGACATCCAACTGATGATAACGGGGAAAAATAATCTTCACGGAGGTTTCCGTAACCTCTTTCTCCCTACCGTGCTTGTCAATGATAATCTTCAGTTTCTCCTCCTCCTGACGCGAAATATAGCGCTGAAGAATGGATAGCAGCATTTCCCTTTTCAAAACCCTCTCCCACAGATAGGCGGTTACATACCCTCCGTCCTCACGTTCCGGATTGCCGGCGCCACCCACCTCTCCTGCTCCATTCGAGCCTTGATTGAACGGAATGAAAAAAGTCTTTTCCTTCTTCAGTTCGGTAGTAAGGGCTACTTCATACAAGTCGACTCCGAAATAAGCCAGAATTCTGTTATTGAAATGGAACAACGGCTCTTTCGGGTCTCTGTCCTCACGCCATTGCCGTTTCGAGTCCTCCACATTCTGGCCCGTAAGCTGATTTTTCAGTTCGAGTGCCACCACAGGGATACCGTTCAGTGAAAGGACCATATCAATGGTATTCTTGTTCAGTTTCGAATAGGCAAACTGACGTGTTACAGTCAGAATGTTTGCATCGTAATTCGCCACCAGCTCATCGTTCAACAGTGTAGCTGGAGCAAAATAACAGAATCTGATGTGGATACCCACGTCACTGATCCCCTTGCGCAACACATAAATCAGTCCGTAACGGGTCACATCATCCTGAAACACACGATACAGTTGCCGCTCTGCCTTATCCCCATATTTAGCCACATAGCGTTTCCACTGTTTGGGCTGGGTCTTTTCTATGAACGAAATCAATACAGGCATATCAATGGCCCTGTCTTTGTCGTATGTATCCTGGTTGCCTTTGATATATCCGCCCTCAGTAATCAGGTATCGTTCTATATCGGCTTCAAAGTTCTTTTCCTTTAAATCTGTGGTATTCATAGTCTGTTTATTTTAATCTTCATCAGTGATTTTTACCACCCAACTGCCTTTATCCCCTCTTCCGTTTATACGTTCCAGCAATCCTCTTTCAATCAGTGAAGGTGTCATACGCTTTACGGTTCTTTCCGACTTGTCGATATGCTTAGCAATATCAGACTGTGTGGCCTTTGGGTTTTCTTTCAAGAATTTCAGAAGTGCCATCTCATCCAATGAGCACTTCAAAGTGCCATTCAAAGTGCCATTCAAAGTGCCATTTTGGCTCTTTGGCTCTTCCTTTTGGGTACTTTGAGAAATACTTATATGCATTTCCCGGTTGCTAAGTATGTTTTTCTCCTCAAACAGCATGTTTCTCAAGAATCTGTCCAAAAACTTCGTATCTGCAGAAATGCCTTTAGTATAATTATTATAGTTGGCTCGTACCAACGCATTTCTGAAATACCAAGAATGTTCCTTGAAGATACCATTATCAACCTTAAATCCAAATGTTTTCAGATATTTCATCAGGAATACAGCTATGGTTCGGGTATTACCTTCACCAAATGCATGTATCTGCCAAATTCCTGAAATAAATTTACTGATGCGCTGCAAAGCCTGTCCGGCGTTCATTGCGGGATAGTCGGCAGCTCTCTCCTGTGCAAAGTCGTATTCAAGAGTAGGACGAATCATTTCAAAATCCGAGTAGATTACCGTATCACTGTCGAGTACCCACTCTTTCTTGGTGATATTGTAATTACGAATCTGACCGGCATGTGTATAGAGGCCTTCGAACAGACGTTTATGTATATACAGTAGATAGTCCGGTGTAAACGAGAAGGTTTTTTCTGAAAGCAGCCCGGTAATACGTGCAGATACTTTGTCTGCTTCTTCCGTACCTTCACTTTCCATCTCACCACGGGAGGATTTTGACTGATAGTAAGTATCAATCAGATGCTTTACTTCGTCAATGGTAATGTCTCCTTCGATATGTTGCTGTGCCGTCTGAATCAGATATTCAGACGGTTTCAACCCGTCTACATCCTGCAAACCGATAGCGACTTGCCATGCGGCTGCTTTTTCTTTCTGTCCGGGTTCTCCCTGTCGGATATATTTATCGAATTCAGTCATGACTCATACTTTTCTTTTTCCGGTTACGCACTCGAATATCAATGATTTCTTGTAATCTTTCAACTTCTCGATTTTCTGCTGTTTGATGGATATCAGTTCGTCTATCTCACTGCATTTTTGGTCAAGGTAGTCGGCAATGGTTTGTTGTTCATGGATAGGAGGAATGGCTATCTTTATTCTACCAAGATTTTCTTGACTTAATTTGGGCTGAGCTGAACCTGTAATAAAGAGTGAATAGTCAGCAGCTTCAAATGCATATGCACAAAAATCATAATTATTATCTTTAGGTTTTAATATATGCGCATGATTATTAACCCAAAATTTACCTTTCGCTTTATATACTAACGGTAAATTTCTCATTACAAGATTTGCACCATCTTCTCCAATTAATAAAACTTGGTCATCAACATTATAATAATCTATTTTGTCTATAACACCTGATGCTCCATAATAATCGTATATTGGATTGTTTCTTGAACGATGTTCAGCAGATATAGGTTCCCTTAAATAATCAAGATTATCACATATATTTTTGATTCGTTTCAATGTCCAATGTTCCGGAATCTTCCCAATCCATTCAATACCGCTATCTTTTAGAGGAACATTTTTATCCAAACCTTTGGTTACTGCTTCAGTAATGATAGATTGCTTGTAGCTTTGCAGTTTGGTTATCATTTCCTCTTGCAAGGCTATCAGTTCGTCTATCTCATTGCATTTTTGGTCAAGGTAAGTGGCAATGTATTGTTGTATGTCCTGTTGGGGTAGTAATACATCTAGATTTCGTAAATCATCAAAATTCATCCCCTGCCTTACACCATCTCCTAATCCATAAAAAACTTTACATTCGTCATAAGACCTAAATAAATAGTTAAAGAATATTGGATTAATATTAGTACGTTTTCTTATAGTAACATAAGCAGATGTGATTATTCCTCTTTCTTTACACAATGCACTTCTAAGGCTCTTTTTATCATTTTGTAAATCTGTTAATCTAAAAACAATATCATCTCTATCTATAATATTATAATTTTCAAATGATTCTGGTAATAATCCTTCCAAGGTATTAATATCTTTCCTTTTAATATTACCATAGCTTAATGACAAAAGATTTATCTCTTGACTACCACTATTTTTTTGTTTATGTTGGAAAAACAAAGTGGACAATTTACACACATCCCAATGCTCCGGAATCTCCCCAATCCAAGCAATTCCACTATCTTTATATTTTTCGTATCTATTCTCCATAACCGTCAATCATTTTGTCCGTAACAAAAAGTAACCTTCCATTAATTGGCATCCATGAAACCACTCTGTCATCCAGTCAGCAGCAAACCATACCATATCTCGCATAGAGATTTCCATTATTTTGCTGCTCATTCATAGCCGCTTCTCTTTTACGGATTCACATCTACTTATCCCAAAATCTTTGACATCAGTTCCGACTCCCTTTCCTCCAGTTTTTTCAGTTCATCGAAAATCACAGCACTTGGTGTAAGCGGAGTGTATTTATAAAACTCCCGGGTAAACGGAATCTCGTAACCAACCTTACTGTCTGTTTCATTATACCAGAAATCAGGAGCATACGGACGTACATTCCTGTCAAGATACTCCGCAATGTCCTCCTTCCAAGGAATAATCTCACTGTCCTTCAGTTCCGGGTCGGGAGCAAATCCGCTTTTCGAATCTGCAGGCTTGAGATATGCCTCTTCCATATCGGCATTGCGTTTGCCGAAATAATTCCGGATCAAAGCCACTTTTCCTTGCGGTATTTTTATCTTTGCCTTCTTCAGTTCGTGGAAGAAAGTGACATCTGGGAATCCCACATGGTTAGGCATATTATTTTCCCAATATGCAGCAATTTCTTTCAGCAAAGCCCTGTCCGCCTCCTTGTAATTGGCAGCAGCATCTCTATCAAAATGAATATCCTTATATTCCAGCCGCAAAGGACGGTTGATAATCAGCTTGGTAAACTTGAAGTCCTCCACATCTTTCACCTTACTTTCCACTCTCAGTTCAGGATTCAGTTCTGAGGTATATTCCCAATCAGTGAAGTCATGATAAGCCTGCATAATCAGTTCGCGGCAGACCGTAGTGATCTCTACCCGCTTGTTGCCTAAAGGCTTGCGCAACTTTTCGAAACATTTGCTTGCATCGATGAGCTGCACCTTGCCTGCACGTTCTTCGGACTTATTCTTGCTGATTACCCAGATATAGGTAGCAATGCCGGTATTATAAAATAAATCATTAGGCAACTGCACGATTGCTTCCAGCCAGTCGTGTTCCAACAGATAACCCCGTATCTCGCTTTCACCGCTACCGGCATCCCCCTTGAAAAGTGGAGAACCGTTCTGAATGATGGCCATACGTCCGTCCTCTTTCAGTTTCGCTACCCCGTTGAGCATGAACAGCATCTGTCCGTCGCCCTTAGCAGGCAGCCCCGGAGCAAAACGACCGGCCTCACCCAGCTCATTCTCAGCTTTCACACGTTTTTCCGATGCCTCCCAGTCAATACCGAAAGGAGGATTTGATATGATATAGTCGAACTGATAGTCCTTGAACTGGTCATCGCCCAGCGTATCACCCAAACGCATATTGTCGGCATTGCCGCCCTTGATAAGCATATCGGCCTTGGCAATACCGTATGTCTGCGGATTCAGTTCCTGACCGTAGCACGTAATTTCGGCCTCAGGATCTATTTTGCGGAATCTTTCGTCCAGGCAGGCAAGCATCTGGCTGGTTCCCATTGCCATATCGTATATGGATGCCACGATGCCTTCTTCCTCCATTTCCCGTTCATGATCACCCACCAGCAACTCACTCATCAGGTAGATAATGTCACGTGCGGTAAAGTGCGCTCCCGCCTGGTCGTTATACGATTCGGAGAATTTTCTGACCAGTTCCTCAAAGATATACCCCATATCCACCGCCGAAACCACATCGGCCCCCAGATACGCCTTGGCAGAACAAAACTCCTTGATAACAAGATAAAGACGGTTATTGTCATCCAGTTTCTTTATTTCGTTATAGAAATCCATGCGGTTGATAATATCAATCACATTTTCAGAGAAATGATTAAGATAGTTTTCAAAGTTGTCTTTGATATTTTCAGCATCTGCAAACAATATGTCGAAAGTAAACTTGCTGGTATTGTAGAACTTCTGTCTGGCTGCTGCTTCAAGAAAACCTTTCTTTACGGCGATACCCTTTGAATCCAGTTCCTCGTTCATCCTGATAACAGCCTCCTTGGTGGGTGCCAAGGTATCTTCAAAACGCTTGATGACACACATCGGCAGGATAACCTTTCCGTATTCATGCGGTTTATAGAGTCCTACCAGTTTATCGGCAATCGCCCAGATAAGGTTTGCCTTTTCCTGTATATTGATTGAGGTTTGTTTCTGCAAGTCTTCTCCACTCATAAATAATGTTCTTTTGATTTCTTTCCAAAGATAATTATTTATATGCAGTAGAGACAAACTTATCTTTTAAAATTCGATATTCTCCCATTTACTTCCTCCAAAGTATAGGGTCATTTATCCGTTTCGCACTCACCGATAGTCTGACCTGGTAATATTATCCGACGGCCAAGGCTCTATGCACATTGTTTCCCGTACCTGCACACATAAGTGGAAAAACTTCCGTTGATTGGTGCAGGCAACCTGTTTCATAAAATCCTTTCCGCCGTGAATTTATTAATCAACGGCTCGGATTAATAAATCCGCGATGGAAATCCAATGAACCGCACAGCAGATTCTTTTTTCTTTCAGTGAACGTTCTCTTTCGGACGGTTGCCGTTTCACGAATTTTCCTTTACGGGCTCAATTATCCAGGATATCATTCACAGACAGTCCGGAAAGTCATGTTAAACACACTGGCGGTCTGCTATACCACCGCAGCTGTCTTGATAATATTCTCGCGGAACTCCTTGGGAGAAACCCCGAAATTCCTCTTCACATACTTTCCGAAAAACGACAGATTGGCAAAGTTCAATTCATTGGCTATCTCCTTAATACTCTTATTCGGACATTTCAGCAAGTATTCGATGTCACGCTTCACATATTGCGTAATCACCTCCGAAGCCGTTTTCCCGCACGTTTCCTTGGAAACTGAAGAAAGGTATTTCGGCGTTACGAAAAGTTTATCCGCATAATAGGCCACCGAACGTTCCTTGGGATAGGAATGCGACAGCAGGTCGATAAAGGAAGAGAAAAGATTGTCCGCCGAATTGTATCTGGGAGGACTTATCTTAATGTGCTTTTTCATCGAATCATGGAATTCATACATAAAAGCAATCAGAAGAGCATCGGTCAGTTCCTTCAGGTGTTCATGCGGCTCCGATTCCAGCTTCGATTTAATCAGGTCGTAATACTGCAAAAACAGCTTGCACTCATTATCATCCAGTGAAAGAATCGGGTTATCCTCCAGAAACCGTCTCACGTTCCAGTTATTGGCTGAGATCACAAACATTTGCTGAATGTAATCGGGTGACAGACAAAAGCCACAGCAATTAAAGTACATGTCTACCATGCTGTGTTCCACAATCATCTCCGGATGACATATCAGCACGTTGTGCCGGGCCAAAGTATACATTTTATTGTTTATACTCAGTGAGGCCTTCCCCTCCAGGCACAACATCACAATATACCACTCTGCCTTTACAAGAGAAGAACTGAATTTCTTCACCTCGCTTATCTGATTGAACAAGATCATCCTGTCATCTCTATAAGCAATATTCTTGTCTTCAATGTATCTCTCTATTTCCATACGTATCCTTTTTTTGGTATTCCGTTAGAGCAAATCTTTCCGTCTGCAAATGAAACAAATCTTTTCCGATTCGTAATAGTCTGTATTACTGCGTTTGTGTTCCGTTTTTCCGATTTTGAAAACGGCTGGAAAAACAGAACACTTCTGCGGAATTTTGTAT
>OHGK01001476.1_pt1 | contig 12443 bp, 14 predicted proteins | sample 1567671 | NCBI WGS metagenome assembly OHGK01 (sample SAMEA3879577, study PRJEB24766) | human gut metagenome | biome: human-associated habitat; feature: feces | place: USA | collected 1985/1987 | reverse complement strand
GTATAAACATTGCTTATAAAGAACTTATGAAACATTTCAGCTATAAGTATGGCTATATCATTATGGAATCTCTTTGGAGATTTTCGTATGCAAAAAGAAGAGAATTGATTAAAACTCATCCTGCCTATTATGAGGGATTCCCTTCAAGGAAAGAGGATTTCCTGACATTTCTTGCATACCGTTTTCCTACAGCCTTAAACATAACTATCTCCCTGGGGAAGCCAATATTATACATCCTCCTTCAGTTTCACAGATATTTTAAGAAATAATGAACCATGCGAAGAGCCTTGAAACGAATCCTATTCATCATCCCCCTTCCTCCACCCATCCATGGTTCCGGGCTGATGTGTGGTCAAATCAGGCAAAGCTCCCTCATCAATTCTTCTTTTGATTGTTCCTACGTCAATCTGTCCACTTCCAGGAACAATGCCGAGATCGATCATTTTTCCTCATGGCTTGTATTGAAAAAGGGCATGAGATTCATTGGAGCTTACATGAACGTCTTATGGAAACTCATCACTCATCGCCCCGATATAGCTTATCTGGCGATAACCTGCCACGGCATCGGCTTCCTGAAAGACGCCCCTTTTGTCCTCCTCTGCAAGCTTTTTGGGTGTAAAATCGTCCTGCACCAGCATAACAAAGGCATGAAGGCCTATGTGGACAAACCCGTCTACCGATGGCTTCTTCCTCTTGTTTACAAGAAGAGTACGGTCATCCTTCTTTCATGGTTGTTGTACGATGATATTTCTGCCGTTGTACAGCGCGAACAGGTGAAAGTATGTCCCAATGGGATTTAACAGCCATGTTTCATTTTCTGACAATCAGCAATCTGAATGCATCCAAAGGTATTTTTGTACTGCTGGACGCCTGTGCTCTGCTCAAGGACGAAGGTCTTTCTTTTCATCTTCATGTAGTGGGCGCAGAGACGGCGGAGATATCCGGCGAATGGTTTTCTAAAGAGCTCTGTCAAAGGTCTTTGCAAAACCATGTGACGTACCACGGCCGGCAATACAATCAGGATAAGGAAAACCGGTTTTCCGAAGCGGCAGCCTTGGTGCATCCCACGCTAAACGACTGTTTTCCCTTGGTATTGCTGGAAGCCATGCAGCATTCCCTTCCCATCATTTCGACTCCGGTCGGCGCTATCCCTGATATGGTCAGGGAAGAAGAAAATGGATTTCTTGTCCCGGAAAACGATCCCGCAGCCCTGGCGGAAGCCATGAGAAAGCTGATTGAACATCCGCAACTGGCCCGCGATATGGGCAGGAGAGGATACTCACGCTTTATGGAAAATCACACATCAAACAGATTTGAAACCAACCTATTGGAAATCCTGAAAAACATCTGATTCCAGCTTTTTCATATGAATATCCATTCTTCTTCCCGCCTTTCCGGCCTGGATCTCATCCGTTCCTGCGCCATTCTGTTTGTGATAGCGGGACATTTCTCCATGAATACGGGATTCCAGAGCGCTATCTTTGAAGGACCGTCCATGTTCATCCAGGGAACGGCAAAGTTTTTCTTTGGCATGGGGGTCCCCCTTTTTCTTCTGTTGACCGGATATCTTAATTCCAAAAAAGAGGCTACTTGGCGATATTACAAGGGAGGCATCCGGGTTGTGGCCTCCTATTTGCTCTTTTCCATCATGACGATTTTGTTCCGGAAGTATTACCTGGGAGGGGAATACTCATGGCTGGAATGGGGACTCCAAATTTTCTCTTTTTCCGCCATTCCCTACGGATGGTACATTGAAATGTGGATTGGGCTCTTTTTACTGACACCTTTTCTAAACATTCTTTATCACCATATTCCTGACAAAAAACAAAAACTCGTATTGCTCGGTTCCTTATTTCTTATGACTGCCCTGCCCAATCTAATGAACCGTTACGGCATGCATCTGGTTCCCGGCTTCTGGGCAGCTTGTTTTCCATTGTTTTTCTATTTTGCCGGTTCTTATATTCGGGAATACCGACCTGGCATATCAAAAATATGGGGGGGGGGGTGGTAATTTTTGGTATTTGCCTGATCAACCCTGTTTTCAATGTATTCTTTTTAAAAAATCATTCCATGATACAAATTACCGGAGATCCTGCCGGAGTCTTTGGAAGTATCATCGCTATCCTTTTCTTCTTAATGTATTATACATGGAACACACACTCATTGCCTCTAAGAAAAATGCTGGAATGCATCTCCAGAGTATCTTTAGACATGTATTTATGCTGTTACATATTTGATGTGCTTCTTTACCCGATATTCAAGGATTTATGGAAATGGAACGGTTCAGCGCAAGCCGGATGGTATCTTCCCGTTATTGTCCCAACGCTCTTCCTGTGCTCTTTCGTAACGGCATGGGTAAAAGAAAAGATTTTTAAATTCTGACCATGTTTTTTGAAATTTCCAAATTATTGAATTTCTTTCTTTTCCCCGCCACCTGGATTATATTGCTCCTGACAGGAGGCATGGCACTGCGCAAGCGCCCACTGGCGCGGCGGCTATGCCTGTGGGGAAGCGCGGCAGTATTCCTGGTATTCACCAACGGTCCTTTATTCGATCTGGCCAAATCTTCCATGATTGATAAATACCGCTTCCCCCATTGGGAAGAAGGCAGAACCTACCAGGCCGCTATCGTCATGGGAGGCTTTGCCGGAATGAACCGGGAACTGGGCATCCTGAGGTATGAACATGACCGGGCGGACCGCCTGTGGGAAGCAGTGCGTCTGTACCGTACCGGGAAAGTGAAATACATCCTGATTACCGGAGATCCCTCCTCAAGCCTGAAAGCTGACGGAAGCAGGATGGCCGGGGAGTTTTTGCGTTACATGCAGGAACAGGGAATACCACCGGACGCATTTCTGCTGGAACAGCAGGCCCGCAACTCCAGGGAAAACGCCGCTTATTCCATAGCCATGCTGTCTTCCCTGGGCATTCAGGACAAGGATTGCCTGCTCATCACGTCCGCGACGCATATGGCACGCGCCCTGGACTGTTTTTATGCCCAGGGCTGGCACCCCGACTGGTTTCCCGTAGGCATCCCCGCTCCGCCGGAAGCCTTGAACCACCGCGCTTTTTATCCCTCATGGGAAATTGCCGTGAAATGGCAGGAACTATTGAATGAATGGTTGGGGAACATCGTGTACCGCCTGGCAGGATACAGCAAATAAACTCTTCTGAAAGAAATCGTATATGCCATTTCTATAATGAAATTCATGGGCTCAATAGATTTTGGCATTATCCCTATCATGGAATTATCATGATGCACCGATTCAAACTAAATATCTCCGGCTATAACCAATGAATTGAAAACTGGTGTCTGCATCAATTACATATTCATCGTCACCCGATTATCAACGAGATTTTTTCTGAGGCTTTTTGTGGTCTCAAACATGCACAGTCCAAGGAATATGGACTGTGCATGTTCAGCAATTCCCTTATCGCCGGGTTGCTCCCGACGGATTTTGGGCTGGGGACTGTCAACAAATACGTGGCCATGTACCACACAAGGAATGAAACGGCTCAAATGGCCCATTTCCTCGGGCAGTTCATGGTTCTATTTTCCTTCCTGGGCATATCCATGTCCACTTTCGGAATCGTCTTTTATTTTTAACTTTTCAATTTTTCAACAAATTATTACTGAATAATAAAAAATACTGTATCTGATTACTCAGGGCGATCCTATTCTTTCCTTCCCCCTGAGGCCTGTGATCAACTTCGCAAGCACCTGCATGAAATTCATCACGCCGGGCATTGTAAAACTATCCGCTTCCTGCTGAATGCGGGGCTGACGATTCTTCCGCTCTGATGAGGCTTCAAAGCCATCGCGCCCTGAACATACTCGGCATATCCACCGGGACACGAACCATATTATGGGGCTCTATTACGCCTTTCGTTGTCTGCATGTACATTTGTCTTCAGCAAGCTGGACTGACTCCTACCCCGGGAAATGTTCTAATCTTCTTTCTGGATACTCCTCAACCAGATCCTGTACCTCTTCTACTGGCGTGCAAGCACTCCCATCATCGCGCGGATCTCTGGGGCAGTGGTTGTAACAGTTTTTTCTCTGGGTACCTCTTTCTTCCGTCTTCCGGTACTTCATGATGGCATCAACGGCCATTTCCGGAGTCATCTATCTAAAAATCATGCACATGGTGGCCCAGAAAAGCACGAAGGAACAATTGGCGGACCTGATGATCCGCATCGAACGCATCCAAGCAGTCCTGTTAAGACTCATGCTGGCCGTTTTTCTCTACTGCGGGCGTGATTCCCTGCACCTTATGGGCGGGCAAAACCATAGGGAAGAAAGTTTCTACCGTCTGGGCGGGAACCGCCCTGATTCTGCTCGTGCTCCTCATCCCCCTGACACAAAACACGGGCATCGCCATCCTGCAGGCAACATTCACAAGGGACGGGCCGTCATCTTGTTTTACTCTTCCGCCGTGTGCGTCATCCTGGGGGATCTGATTTCCCTGCGCTATGGAGCTATCGGGATGTTCACGGGAACGGCTATCTCCTTATTCTTCGGCCAGATTTTTTTAATCAATCCCTATTATTCGCGCCAGGCGGGACTTTCCATTAAACGGTTCTTTGTACAGGTTTATATCCCCTGCTATATTTGATTCCCGTGCTTCTCCTGGCTAGCGTCGTCGGCGCTTTCCTGATAAAATTGGACAGCTGGACTTCTCTGATTGCATACTCCTGCTGTTACGTCATCGCGTTCACGGCTCTTCTCTGGCACACCTATCTGGACAGGTCCGAACGGGAACTTTTTTCCGCCCCTCTGAAAAAATTGATTCATTTACTGAAACATGAACATTGATCCTCACCCGAAAAACGCTTCTTCCTCCCCCTCCTCCCCCTCCTCCCTCCCCGGCTCCGCTCCGGCTCATTGCGGGGCTGAATGCACAAATATCGGACTGCTGGGGATGTGGATGACCTGCAATTACGGAGCCGTCCTGACCTCCTATACCCTCCTACCGCACGCTGGAACGGATGGGGAAGAAAGTGTCCCTGCTTGATTTTTCCTATACCCGACCGGCAAAAGGGCACCTGCACAGTTTTCAGAAAATTTCTGGCACAGGAAAAGCTCTCCATCATTCCCATGCACAACCTGGACCATGCGTATTACATGAACGACCATTTCGACACGTTCATGGTGGGATCGGACCAGGTTTGGAATCCGGGATTCCTGGGGTCCCTGTTTTTCCTCGACTTCGCGAAAGGGGAAAAGAGAAAAATCGCCTACGGGCCGTCCATGGCCCGGCACGACAAACCTTCGGAGCGCTACCTCCGGAAAATCTCCAGGCTGCTGAAACGGTTCGACCCCATATCCGTCCGGGAACAGGGCATGGTTGACCACCTGCGGCAGCATTTCGGCTGCGACAGCACCTGGGTCATGGACCCCGTATTCCTGCACAGCCGGGAGCAGTGGCTTAAACTGGCGTAGCCAGCTGGAAGGTGCCTGAAATTTCGTCGTCTCCTACATCCTGGACCCCACGGAGTCCAAGCGGAAACTGCTTCTGGACATATCTTCCAGACTGCAAGCTCCGCTGCTGAACATGGTGGACATTTAAAGAAGGAGATCAACAACCGGGAACTTCTCAATCTGCCCGGCACGATGGAGGAAGCAACGCTGAACGACTGGCTCGGCAACATCGCCCATTGCAAGAATTTCATCACGGATTCCTGTCTCGGTATTTGCTTTGCACTTATTTTCAAAAGGCCGTTCATCTGCATCGACAATCTCCTGCGAGGTTCCGGCCACTTCATCTCTCTTCTGGAGCTTCTCCATTTAAGGCAGCGCATGCTGCCGGAACATGCAGACAGGATCCCGGATGGAACAAGCCTGGAGATGGATTATGGAGCCGTAAATAAGATATTTCAGGCCCAGGTCCACATGGAACAATCCGGACAATGGTTTCGGAACGCGCTTTCCAAAAAGCGCTCTGAAGCGCTGGAACATTACAACTCGTTCCACAGAGAAAAAATTAACCGGAAATCTCTTCTACAAAGTGGCAGCTCATGAAAAGAAAAGGAAAAAGGCTGCTGGCCAAGGTATACCACTGTCTTGTCCGCCGTTGACACAGGCAATCCGGAATTTTCCTGCAACCTGCTGACAAGGAACCATTCCCGAATTCATTATCTTAATCAGAAAGAGGAAGCATTGAATATTTTCCTTTAAAACTGGAAAGTTTTTCATTCCGTTTACACTTAAACAAGCATTTTTGTTAAATATAAACATATTTTTCTTTTAAAGACTTTCTTTTTTGAGAAACATTAATATAATAGCTTCCACAAACCACCAATCATGCAATACAAGAATATTATTACAGCGGCATGCGCCATCATGGGTTCTTTCTCCGGAACAGCTTCTGCGGACATTACTCCTCCGCTGGGATCGCTGAATTCCCCTTACGAGGCCTCCCGTCCGTTCTCCGCCACTGTGGGAACCGGTTACGCCACCAAGTACGTCAGCCGCGGCCTGGCCTTCCAGCAGTCCGGCAGCGACCATGTCGTTCCCGTGGAAGCCGTCGGCGTCTATGACCTGAACAGCAAATATTCCATTCTGGCCGGGCTGAAATACCAGTGGCTGACCCAGAACAATCTGGATCATGACAGCACGGGCATTGCGGACGAATCGACAGGGCTGCTGGGTGTATCCCGGAAATTCAGCGATTATACCCAGGCCTCCTTGAGCTACCAGTTCGTGAACGGCGGCCTTCCCGGCGCGCTGAACATCCACAAGGGAGACACCTCCGGCTTTCCGGCCTTTGACCATGGACGGGCGGAAGAACACAGCTTCGTGCTGGACATCCACCATAACTTCGGCAAGGGGCTGGAAAACTTCTTCTGGGACAGCCGCGTGCAGTACACGTTCCGCTGGATGTCCGGCTGGTGGTTCACCAATACGCTGGGCTACAAATATGACTTCAACCGCTCCACCTCCCTGATCGTGTCCGGAACCTGGAACGCCACGGCAGGATATTTTGACCGCAATTCCCTCAATGCCAACGGAACGCAGGGTATTTCCCTGACTGTGGCCGTACCTTTCAAGGCTATGGAACGTCTCGTCGTCACACCCTTTGCCGGCACGGTCTGGCTGGGCAACGGCGGCATGGCCGCCAATCATCGCGGCGCCTCCGAACGGTTCCCCTGGAGAACGCCCTCCAAGGTATACCGTAATTTCACCTTCGTTGCGGGGGTGGGCGTGGCCTATTCCTTCTAAAGCCCCATCTTTCCAGCGGGCTCAGGCGTCCATGAACATGCCGGAGCCCGCATTTATTCCTTTCCCATGCCCCTGTCCGCCGTCTTCCATACCCATTCCGTACAGGAACAGGTCGCCGCACTCGGTGACGCATTCGCCATCGCCGGGGAATTCCTCCATTGCGACACCATCAACAGCGGGCACATCAACCTGACTTTCCGGGCCGCCTACCGCCGGGAGGACGGTTCCACGGACCGCTACATCTTTCAGCGGGTGAATGACGCCGTGTTCCAATGCCCCAGGGACGTGATGCACAATGTGGAAAAGGTGACCAACCACATCCGGTGGAAAATGCTCCGGGTGCTGAAAACCCCCTTCCGCCAGACGCTGAACCTGTACTCCGCCCGCGGAGGCCGCAAATACCTGAAACTCCAAGGATCAGGATACTGGCGCTGCTACAACTGCATTGAAAATACCTACACGTGCGACGTAGCGGAACACCCGCGCCAGGCCTATGAAGCCGCCAGGGCCTTCGGGGCCTTTCAGCAGCTTCTGTGCGATATGAATCCGGAGGACATCCATGAAACCATCCCCTTCTTCCACCACACCCGCAAACGGTTCAACCGCCTGATGGAAGCAGCGCGGAAGGATTCCTCCGGCCGTCTGGCCTCCTGCCGGAAGGAACTGGAATTCATCAGGAAACATGAACAGGAAGTGGACCTTCTCCTGAACCTTCAGGAAAAGGGGGAACTCCCGGTCAGAATCGTGCACAACGACACGAAAATCAACAACGTCATGCTGGATACGGAAACGGACCGGGCCGTATGCGTCATTGACCTGGATACGGTCATGCCCGGCAGCATTCTTTACGACTTCGGGGACATGGCACGCACGATGACTTCTCCCGCGGCGGAGGATGAAGAAGACCTGGAAAAGACCTTCATGCGCATGCCCATGTTTGAGGCCGTCGTGAAGGGCTACCTGGAAACCGCCAAAGATTTCATCACTCCCCTGGAGGTTTCCCTGCTCCCCTTTTCCGGCAAATTGATCACGCTGGAAACCGGCATCCGCTTCCTGACGGACTATCTGGAAGGGGACGTTTATTTCAAGACGGAAAAAGACCGGCACAACCTGCACCGGGCGCGCACCCAGCTCGCGCTGGTAAAAAGCATGGAACAGCAAATGCCGGAAATGGAAAAGCTGTGCGCGGACGTTTTCAAGGCGGTCAAGGTCTGATGTTCAACGGCTAGCGGCAGTCCCCGGCTGGCTGATTTTTATGATGGCTTCCCCCTCTGCGGGTTTGCTATACTGCCGCGCATGTTAAAAAATATTTCCCCCCTGATCAGCCCGTCCCTGCTGAAAATTCTTGCGGAAATGGGCCACGGAGATGAAATCGTCTTTTCAGACGCCCACTTCCCCGGCCATACCTTCAATCACACCGTTCTCAGGGCGGACGGCCTGAACGCGGACTCCCTGCTGGGCGCCGTCATTCCCCTTTTTGAACTGGACGCCTACGCCACCCCGGTGATCATGATGGCCCCGGTTCCCGGCGATTCTCTGGACCCCGCCGTAGAAGCCAGATACCGCAAGGCGCTGGGCTACGACGGCGAAATCGAACAAATGGAACGCTACGCATTTTATGAACGCGCCAAAAAAGCCTATGCCGTGGTCATCACCGGGGAAACCGCCAAATACGGCAACATCATTCTGAAAAAAGGCGTGACTCCTGCCGCCTGAAAGCCTTGAGCGCTATTCCCATGCAGTACGATTTTGATGAAATCATCGACCGCCGCGGCACCGGCGCGCTAAAATACGAAGCCCTGCTGCCGCGCTGGGGCCGGGATGACCTGCTGCCCCTGTGGGTGGCAGACATGGACTTTCAGACGGCTCCATGCATCAGGGAGGCACTGGCAGCCCGGGTGGAGCACGGAATATTCGGATATTCCATCATCCCGGACGAGTGGGCAGATGCCTACGTGAACTGGTGGGGCAACAGACACGGATTTGCGATAGATAGGGATTGGCTGGTGTTCTGCTCCGGAGTCATCCCAGCCATATCAACGGCGGTGAGAAAGCTCACCACACCCGCAGAGAATGTTGTAGTGCAGACCCCTGTCTACAATATTTTCTTCAATTCTATATACAACAATGGGCGAAATATATTGGAGAGTCCTCTGAAATATGACGGCGAGGGATATGCCATGGACTTTGAGGATCTTGAGGCAAAGCTTGCAGATCCACAGACCAGCCTCATGATACTCTGCAATCCACAGAATCCTGCGGGGAAGATCTGGGATAAGGAGACACTTGCCCATGTGGGAGAGCTATGCGCAAAGTATGGTGTGACGGTCATCTCGGATGAGATACACTGCGATCTCACCGATCCTGGAAAGGAGTATGTGCCATTTGCCACGGCATCTGACACATGCAGGGATATAAGCGTGACCTGTATTGCGCCGACAAAGACCTTCAACATAGCTGGAATACAGACCGCAGCAATTGTGGTTCCGGATAAATTCCTGAGACACAAGATGTGGAGAGGTCTGAACACAGATGAAGTAGCCGAGCCAAATGCATTTGCGGTGGATGCGGCGATAGCAGCATTTACAAATGGCGGCGAGTGGCTGGACAGTCTCAGGCAGTATCTGTATGAGAACAAGCAGTATGTGAGAAAATTTGTATCTGAGAATATCCCTGACATGAAGGTGGTGTACTCGGAGGCAACATACCTTCTCTGGCTTGACTGCAGTAAGATAACTGACAACGCAAAACAGCTTTCAGCATTTATCAGGAAGAACACCGGACTCTATATGTCGCCGGGACTTTCATATGGTAAGAACGGAAAGGCATTTATCAGACTTAACATCGCATGTCCAAGGTCGATCGTGGAAGAGGGCATGAAGAGACTTGCCGAGGGAACCACGGCATTCAGAAAAATGAACGCAGAGATGGTAAACATAGACAATGCGGCTAAAAAAGGAGATATAGATGAGTAGCAGTGAAAACTTGCTGAAGGACATGATATCTGGAAAGTCGATGACCGCATCCCAGCAGATAGGACTTACGGTCAGGCTCAGCATCCCGGCGATCCTTGCCCAGATCTCGTCCATTGTCATGCAGTACATCGATGCATCCATGGTGGGGCGTCTTGGTGCAAATGCATCGGGAGCCATCGGACTTGTCTCGTCCACGACATGGCTGTTTGGCGGGCTATGCATTGCGGTGACTACAGGATTTACTGTGCAGATAGCCCAGGCTGTGGGGGCCGGTGAGGATAAATCTGCCAGAAATATCATGAAACAGGGACTCATAATAGCCTTGTGCATAAGCGTCATACTCGCACTCATTGCAGCACTTATAAGCACACCGCTTCCGAGATGGCTCGGCGGTGAGGCTGCGATACAGAAGATGGCAAGCCAGTATTTCCTCGTGTACATGCTGGGACTTCCCGCTCTGCAGATGAACAGCATAGCAGGCGGTATGCACCAGAGCTCCGGAAATATGAGACTCCCAGGTATACTGAATGTCATGTGCTGTGTGATGGATGTGATTTTTAATTTGTTCTTTATATTTCCGACAAGAATTGTAAATTTAAGTATTCCGTTTTTATCCAGCGTAAGGCTGGCTGGTTCTCAGATGGCTGGAACGGTTCAGGCAGAAGCCTTTGGTTCCCATTTGTCAACGCTTGTGCAGTCTGAAACCTCGATGAATGGACTGACATTTACCATGCCGGGACTTGGACTTGGCGTTGCAGGTGCGGCGCTCGGAACCATCACGGCGGAGGATGTTACCTGTGCCATCATGGTCACTACACTTCTGTGGAAGAACAAGACACTTCACTTAAGAAAGGGCGAACACTTAAGATTTCACAGGGATACCTTTACCAGGGCGGTAAAGATAGGAGCACCGGTGGGACTTGAGCAGATGGTCATGTGCTCAGCGTATGTCATGTCCACAAAGATCGTGTCACCCCTTGGAACTATAGCCATCGCGGCCAACTCATTTGCGGTTACTGCGGAGAGTTTCTGCTACATGCCGGGCTATGGAGTACAGGCGGCATCAACCACACTTGTGGGACAATGCGTGGGAGCAGGACAAAAACAGTTGTCCAGAAGAATGGCATGGATTACAATGGGATTAGGTGTGTCGGTTATGACCATTGGCGGAGTCCTTATGTACATAGTAGCTCCGTCCATGATAGGTGTGCTGACACCGAACGAAGAGATAAGAAATCTTGGGGCGGCAGTGTTGAGGATAGAGGCATTTGCCGAACCATTTTATGCCGCATCCATAGTTGCATCGGGAGCACTCAGGGGAGCCGGGGACACTCTGGTCCCAAGCTGCATGAACTTTGCCAGTATGTGGTGCGTGCGGATACCGCTTGCACCGAGGGTGGGGCTCTATGGTGTATGGATCGCCATGTGCGTGGAGCTCTGTTTCAGGGGAATCCTGTTCACCACAAGGCTTAAACGGGAAAGATGGATGCGGGTGTTTGAAGAAAAATAAAATATGATGTTTTATAATTGCAAGGTATGATTAAACTTGCAATAAAGCATCATTATATTAGGGAGGAAAACATGCCAGTATTTGATTTCAGTGGAAGCGACAATAAGAATAAGAACAAAGTTACATACGAGACATTCCGGTCGTCGGAGTCTGCAGCGACAGCGGAGAAGCCGATCATGATCCTTGAGAACACGACCAGGAAGTGGACCCACCACTCCAGCGGAAAGTTCACCAATCCGATCAAGAGAACAGCATTTGAATTTGACGAGGTAGACGGAGTCCAGTCCGCAGACATATTGAAGATAGATGCGAGATTTGTAAGCCTTCTCAAATGGCTCGGTGAGAATCACATCAATGTCCGTCTGTCGGGAGAGAACAGACCGGAGGGTTATGCGGTATACAAGATAAGGGAGACCGAGTTCGGCGGCGGATCGAAGCTGTCGGCAAATGACGGATTCCTTCAGTTCATGATAGAGAGACTTCTTGCCAGCGATGCCCCTTCGGAGGAAGAGAAATCCGAGGAGGAAGAAGAGGAAGAGGCACTGGGCGATGACATGAAGCTCACGAGCATGCAGAGCATCATTGACTTCATGCACTGCGCCGGAAGAACACTTCCTGACAATATAAGGCTGTGGGCCAGAAGAAATCTTGCGGTTGCGAGATCCAGCGAGGTATCACCGGAGGAGAGACGCCACGCCCAGAGAGCACTTTCCATGGCGATGAACATCAGATGGAA
>OHGK01001468.1_pt1 | contig 12502 bp, 7 predicted proteins | sample 1567671 | NCBI WGS metagenome assembly OHGK01 (sample SAMEA3879577, study PRJEB24766) | human gut metagenome | biome: human-associated habitat; feature: feces | place: USA | collected 1985/1987 | reverse complement strand
GACGGCATGGACGCCGTCGCATCAGAAATTTCGCTCGTTGAAAGAAGCAGGCGGTGTGCTATACACATTTTCACTCAAACAAAGTTTTTAGAGGTGACCGCAATAAAAAACAGCCGGAACATATCATAAAATACATTCCGGCTGCTGAATATCCATCAGGATCTTATGATCCACTTGAGAATATCTGACGCGTCAATAGCGTTTACAGTACCATCATTGTTGAAGTCGCCCATAAGAGGATTTGCACCCTGGGATATTCCAACGACGCATTTCAGCACAGCCGACGCGTCAAGGGCGTTCAGCACGCCGTCGTTATTGATATCGCCGGGCATATCGCTGAATTCGCACACCATTACAACATACTCGTCTTCAGAATCAGCCCCCGGAATAATCGCAGCGCCGTCCGCGCCGAGCTTTGCGCAGCCATGGAATACCAGCTTTCCGTTCGCCGGCTTATATACGTTAGCAAACTGACCCGCGAACTCCTTACGGAAGCTGAGCTTCAGATCTGCCGGGATTTTTGTGCCGGATACCCTGAGATCGGCGCCGGATATGCCGCGCAGTGCGCTTCTGTCGGCGCTGCCCGGGATGGCCGAAAGATCTGCCGCAGTAACGGCGCTTATCTTAGCGCCGTCTGTCAGCCAGCTCTTTATGCTGTCCGCAACGAACTCTATATGGAGTTTCTTTCCTGCGATAACTCTGATGACGTCAGCCGGAACTTCATATGCGCCGTTGAGCATGATTTTTACCGTACTGCCGTCCTGACGCTTAGCAAGTTCGACAGATATTTCCGCCCAGCTCATCGATTTACCATCGATAGAAGGTCGGGGTTCTGTATCCGGCCTTGTCGGTCTGACAGAACCGCCTGAACCACCTGAACCGCCTGAACCACCGGACTGAGCCTTACGCGTGAATGCAGCCGAAGTAACGGAGCTTTTAGCTTCTCCGACAAAAGCAACTGCCTTTATCGTTGTTGTTGCCGTTATCGTGAACCCGCCGCTGTATTTTGTGGAGGAAGCAGTAGGTTCTGTACCATCGGTGGTATAATGGATCGCGGCGCCATCGGTGGCGCAGGTTATCGTGACAGTCTGCGAACCGGTAAAGCTTCCTCCGTCCGGTGTAATGACCGGAGCCTCAACCACCTTGAGCGCAGGAGTTATCACATAACCGCATACCGTGCATTTCTCTGACGTTGTTTCGGTGGCTGCGCCTCCTGAAATGTGCGCAGACTTTTCGCCTGCAATGCCGCAGTCTGTGCATTCACGCCAGTGTCCGTCCTTGTCTGTTTTCCATTCCCTTGACCATTTGTGGGCGGATACTATGACCTCGGCGGAACCATTGCCTGCCTTGTAAAACTCGTTTTCCTCCGTCTTTGCGGTAACAGTGATAACAGTTTCCTCTTCCAGACCATCCGGGATAACGAAGCTGCCGCCGGTAATGGCTGTTCCAGTTCCGCCTGCCGTGTAGAACAGTTCCGCAGCGGGAACATCGCTGAACTTTGCATTGTTGGGGTTAACCGCTGAAACGCTTACGGTTATCTTTGTGCCCGGCAGTGCGGAGAACGGATCGGTAGTGACTGTCACAGCGGGAACTGCCTTTTTGAACGATACCTCTACTTCCCGTGTGAGTTTATTTCCATTAAGCCCTTTTATGCCCGAAAGGTCGTAGTTTTCATCATCAACGGTCATGACCGCCTTGAACTTTCTGCTTTTAGAATTGGGGACAGCACTGCTGTTCGTCCATTCCCAGCCCTCGGTCAGTTCTGCGTCCTTAAGCGCCTTTCCGTACTCAACGGAAGCCTCGGGATCTGTGATAATCGCCTTTGAGATAGTAAAAGCGCATTCTGCCGACTGTCCGGCGAGGTAGTCAAAACCGCTTCCGACGTACTTGACAGATATGGTATGCTTCCCTGCATTCAGAGGATAAGTTATCTCTATCCTGACCTTTAACGTCTTATCCATATAGAGTACGCCAATCTTCCCGCCGTCCAGCATGAGATTGAGCCTGTTTCCGACGACCGGTGCAGCGTCGATCTCAAGCTTTACTCCGTCAAGGCTCAGTTCAAAGTCCTGCTGCCTTACGTTGTTGTATGCGAGGTTTGCGACTATGCTGTTCCATTTCTTGCTGTTTTCCGGAGCAGACTGAACATCGAACACGAAGTGCAGCGTATCCTTATAAGCCGGTGCCTTGTCGGTGTTTTCAAGCGTCAGCTGGTATTTTACCCTGACACTGTATTTGTCCGTTTTGAAGACAGTAAGCTCCGGATAGAAAAGAACGGTCGTGGTGTTAACTGCCTTGCTCCAGCTGTTTCCGAGCTTTTTTAAAATGCTCGGATCGGTCAGGTCTGTGGTTTCAAGACCGCTGCCGAATTTCTGTCTTCCGGCAATGTCGATGTTGTATAAGCAATTTGTGATACTGCCGTTTGTGTTTTCACCGACAGCGGCGCCGGCGTACAGGGAAACAGTGCTCTTTATAGTGCCGCTGTTGGAACCGCAGATACCGCCGTGTTTTCTGTCAGAAGACACATTGCCGGAAAAGAAGCAGTCCGTGATCGCTCCGGAGTTCTGACCGCAGATACCGCCTGCGGTTCCGCCGCTTACAGCGACGTTATCCACAGCGCTGTTTTCGATAGTTCCGCCATTGTTGACTGCACAGATGCCTCCGCTTGCAGTACCGTTTGCGAAGGACGAATCAGCCAGCTTGATGTTGCTTATCGTGCCATTGTTCATATAGCCGAACAGTCCGGCATACTCGCCGGAATAATTCAGCCCGGATATCGTATGACCATTGCCGTCAAAATTTCCGCTGAACGGTTTATCCGCTGTGCCGATGGGAGTCCACTCTGCGTCCTTCATGTCGATATTATCCATCAGGACTGCGCTGTCTTCTCCGCTGCTGAAGTTCTTCGCGAACCACAGCATATGCAATTTAGAGGACAATTCATACTGACCATTGCTGTTCTTTTTGGGAATGCCACGTTCTCCACACACCTTGCATTTATCGTCATCACCGATGACATGAGGCTTATTGGTTTTGGCGCTGTCATTGGTGTAGCTTACGCAGGGGGAAGTCTTGTAGACCGTATCACCGCTGAACTGCGGGTAAGCCTGCGTATTGATGGTCTGGAACCACACTGCTTTATCCAGGCCGTTGTTTAGCGCATAGGTAAGCTCGCCGCTTTTGAACTGCGCCTCTGTCATTGCGTCATCGGCAGCATTGCCGCTGATCGCATAAGAAACGGAAACTCTGTTGTTACCATCGGAGAACTTATCTCTGTCAGCGGTATAGCAGCGGTCCAGAGTTACCTTTCCTGCTGAAGCGCCTACGAAGCTCGCGGTGGAAGTTTCCGCCAGCGTGTTGTCATAGCTGCCGCAGGAATTGAATGTAACGCCGTTTGTGCCGACGCTGCCGCACATTACCGCGGCGGATTTGTTACCGCTGAAATCACAGCCGTTCAACCGGCTCTGTGGAGTTTTCTTTCACAAGACCGCTGATGATATGTCCCTTGCCGTCAAATGTGCCTGTGAACGGCTTGGAGATGGTTCCCGCCGGAGTCCAGATAATGCGATTCTGTGCGCTGATGTCCTCGTTCACGGTGATGTTGTTCGCGAGTTCAGCCTTAATACTGCTGTCAGTGTTATTTACATAGGCTGAGAACCAGTAAAGCTCTTGTATCGTGCTTATCTGATATACGCCGTTTTCCTGCTTTGGCGTTTTAACGCAGTTTGGGCAGTTATCTTCAGTTGTTCCGTTGGTATGGTTATGCCAGCCGAGGTTAGTGTAATCCCTGATGACCTTGTTGTCGGAAGTCAGCGCACAGGGATAAGCGTCGGCTCCGATAGTCTGACCCCAGACTTCCTGTGTACCGCCATTTGGCAGCATATTCAGCAGTTCGGCAACCTCGCCGCTCTTGAACTGCTTCTCGGTTCTGGCGTTTATGTCTGTAGAATCGCTCTGGAAATAGCAATTTTTGACGGTGCCTCCGATGATGTCTTCGTTGGCTATTCCGTTGGTATTTGTTCCGGATACCGTTCCTATGAAGAAGCAGTTGGTAATCTCGCTGTTTTCTGAGTAACCCGCGATACCGCCGACATATTCACCGCCGCTGAACTCTCCGAAAACGCCGAGGTTCTTTATTGTAGCGTGGTCAGTTACATAGCCGAAAAGCCCGGCATATTCCAGAGAGGAGTCGTTTACAGTCAGGTTCGTAATAAAGTGACCCTGGCCGTCGAACTCGCCCCATTCAAATGCGCTATCCTTAGTTCCGATAGGCGTCCATTTAACACCGGTCATGTCGATATCGTTGGTGAGGACTGCGTCCTGATTACCACTGCCCCCGTTTACACGGTCGGCAAGCCACAGCAGTTCGCTGGGGGTGCCTATCTGATATACGCCGTTATCCTGCGCAGGCTCCTGCGGATTAACAGTTTGGCATATCGGGCATGTTGCCGAGCCCAGATGATTGTGATACTGTCCAGCACAGTTTATCACTTCATTGCTGCCGCCATTGCCGATTATCTTGTATGCTGTGGGGAAAAGATCAACAGGTACGTTTTCGTTGTTGGCTACCACCTGTCCCCATACGTCACCATTTCCCTTGTCGGTAAAATACTTATTCATCAAGTAAGCGACCTTGCCGCTTTCAAAATCCTCTGCGGTCATTGTGGAGCAGTTGATACCGGGCAGGGGTTCCTCTTTTTCTGCAAGGCAGTAGTTGCTGTTCAGCTTTGCATTGCCTTTACCACTGATTTCGCCGACGAACTGACCTATCTTAGTTGTGCTTTCGGTTCCCTCCAGTTTGACGTTGTAAGTGAAGCAGCCTGCCATACAGTCGAATTCTATGCCGTTTACGTCGATATACGCGCCCGCGATTCCGCCAACGTATTTTGCCCCCTTGAAATAGCTGTCAACAATGCCAACGCCTTTTATCCGAGGAGCGCCCTGCGCTTTTCCGAACAGACCCGCATAATCCCCGCTGTCAACGTACAGACCGGAAATCGTATGACCGTTGCCGTTGAAATAAAATCTTTCCGTGCCGATAGGCGTATTGCCAATAGGCGTCCACTTTATAGGATCAGCTACCTGGACGTTTCCGTTTGCGTCCAGAAGATTTTCATTGAAAACTATGTCGTTCATGAGGACGGCTCTTATACCGTTCTCATTATTATCGTTGACCAGTTTTGCCAGTCCGAGAAGCTCGTGGTAGTTGGTTATTTCATATTGGGAAGTGTCAACGTGATAATAAGGATCCCACGCAACTCCGCGGCAGTCGTCGCAGTCGATCTGGTCTGCGCTTCCATGGTTGTGATAGCCTGTTTTAGAGGGATAAACCGCATACCTGGCGTCGCCGAAAGTGGGGTATTTATCACTGCCAAGGTTCTGCACCCAGCAGTTGGCATAACCGTTCTCTTCGGATTTATCGCTTTTCAGGTTCAGCTTCCACGCAAGTTCGCCGGAAGCCACCTGATCTTCTGTAAAGGCGATTACAGTTTCATTCGATTCGTTGGTAGTTGTTTGTCCCTTTTTGCCGCTTTCGCTGTACGGAACAGTATTCTCAGGATAGAACAGGTAACGCTTCGGGGCAAAATATGAAGAATAGTTCATCAGCTGCGGAGCAATACTGCCATCATTATATGCGACGTTTCCTATGTTGTAGGAATATTTGGGGCTGATTCTTGCGGTCCCGACAAGACCCGCAACATCGTTATCGCCGGAAACATCGCCTGTGTTGTAGATATATCTGATGGGGTTTTCATTTCCTCCATCTCCATATCCCAGAACACCGCCGACGCTCTCTACGCCTTTAACAGTACCATCGTTATGGCAATACCAGATCTTTTCAACGTTGCCGCCTGCATAACCGACTACGCCGCCGACGAAATTCTTTCCGGTGACAGTCGCTCCGCTGGAACTGTAAAGGATAGTGCCTCTGCATTCGCTTGCGATACCGCCGACTCTGTCGCCCATGCCGGTGACGGTAACATTCGGTCCGACAGTACAACTTGTTATGGTATATTTCGTTTTATCCGTTGTAGTCTCTAAACTGCCGAACAAACCACCAACGCAATTATTTCCACGCACGATAGTATTTTCGATCTTTACATTATCGGCAGACAGGCTGCTGTTATATAAGCCGTCGCCTGAAAGCACGCCGACGTTATCTCCGCCCTTAACGAAGCTGTCGGTGATGGTCAGGTTTTTAAAGCTGCCTGCTCCCAAAGAAGCATACAAGCCTGCCTTCCCGCTCTCATTGATGTAAAGACCGCTGATCGTGTGATTTTTGCCATCAAGGTTGATGCACCAACCATCTGGTATCGGCGGCCAGCAAACGATGCTGTCTGAAGTGTCCGAGGGTTCGCCGCTTTCTTTATCAATTCTTTTCAGAAGATCCTTGTTGATGACGATGTCATCATTTAGTATTGCATAAATCGTGCGGCGAGATTCCATGACCGCAAGCAGCTCTGCTGCAGTGGTTATCTCATAAGGAGATCCTTCACTGCCGTCGCCGCTGATGTCTGCTAAGTTATCCGCTGTGATAGTGATGCGCCATGTTTCGTTTTCTGCATATGCAGTCACTCCGCGCGCGATCCCCGGAAAAGTATCCGCCGGGGAAGTACGACATAGCGCCTGCTGCAACAACGAACGCCGTTATTCCGCACAGCGCACGTTTAAGTATTGTTTTCAAATCATTACCTCCATATCTGCGCCTGCCATTTTCAGACAGGCTGTCATCCAATTGCTCTTTTTCTGCTTCTGCCTTGTCATAAAACGCAGCAGGAATATTACTAGTAAATTATACACCAAATCGCAGACTTTGCCAACTGTTTCCTTCCAACATGGAACAAAAGCATTATATATTTTAATTTTGAACAATTAAACTTGACGTTTCGTTTTTACAAGGTTTTTAGAGGCGACCATTATAACAATACTTAAAATCACAATGGCTGTAAGTATCCAATGCGTGGCGGCTATTACTGGGTCAAGCATTTTCAAAAAGGATTCAACAATGCCTGATCCAGCAAAGGTCGTTGCTCCTATTCTGCCCTGCGCTCCCACGACAGCTACGTCTTTAGGTCACGTTTCAGAAATACTGCAAACGACCAGTCCTCGCCTATCATCTCGCGGGGAACAGCGTTCAGCTCGGAGCATATTATGCGGAGGATTCCGGCGTTTTCTTTTCTGGTTATGAGTAATGGGTTTATAATGGTAGGTGTCCTTTCTGGTGGTTATTCGCTTTTCAGCGTGGGTTGCTTGACTGGGGTGGGCGTTTGTGGTATAATAATCTCATCGACAAATCGGAATTTAATGGAGGGATGTTTCTATGAAATCTTTTGTTTGCAGTTTGTGTCACAATGGCATACTTGGAGGAGGTCTGTACCTCGATAGTCAGTCGCTTACTTACAAGACAAACAAGCTTACAGTTGACAAAAAATACAGAAATTTAGTTTTGCCGATGCAGGAAATAAAAGAAATCTCTTGGAAGTGGATAGTCTTTCCAATAGCAACAGTTAATATGAAAAATGGAGAACTATATAAATTCATTATTTTCAATAAATCACGCTTTGCAAAATGGTTTCAAGAGTATTCTCGATAAATACAAAGTGTCAAATTCTCGTTTATCGCTCACTCTTCAACCGCCCGAATAGTCCCGAACAATTCCTCGCTCATACCCGTGCGGAATCCCTTGAACCAAAGCCGCGGATTAGCCGCAGCACCGATATTCGCGCTTGGACCGCAGTAGTAATGCGTACCCTGCGGCGGTTCGGGTCGAGAAACCTCCCCGGACATGAAGTAGGTCTTAACGCCGACGTGCGGAACACACTCGTCACGGTTCAGACTGTGCCGCCAAAGCCCGGAATCGTACCGGCCGCTGTAATATCCTTCATGGGAGTACCCCACGATGATATCCCCGAAATCAAGCGAACTGCCGATATCAGCGTCCTCAAACTCCACCTCGCTGAGGCAGGTGAACTCCAGAAAAAGCGTTATCGTTCCAGCGTTCGAAACGCCGTCAATTGACGGGAACGGAAATCCGTAGTCCGCTTCAAACTGGTCTGTGTCGATGATGTACGCCAGCGTGACGGCGCTCCGGTTGAACACTTTGGAATTGGTGTCGTTTGCGATATCCTGCTCGTCCATGTTCCAGACATCATAAACATAGATATCCTGAATACAATCGCCGCAGTCCAGCAGATCCGCATGGACTGCGGTTTCCTCTTTCAGCGCCAGCGTAATTCCTTTTTCGGGAACTCCCATGTCCTTTTTGCCGTAGGTGTACTGGTGAAACTCCGAAACCTCTCCGCACTGCGACAGAATTCCGTTTCCTCCGGGCGCAAGCTCGGAACTGCTCACTGGCAGGTCAAAGAACCCCTCGAAATACACGAACAGCGCCGCCTGCACCATTCCGTCAAGTGAAATTGTACGCTCGTCCTGCGGGATTTCCGCTTCGTCAAGCGCCATTTCAATGGTAAGCTGGGACTGCTCGACGTACTGTTTCAGCTCCTCGTCAATTCCGAAAATGTCCTCCCAGATATCCGAACCCACGGTTTCCAGCGTTATCGAGAGCTTGTCAGAGGTGCGCTCCGTGGAGATTTTCACAGCGCCGTCAATGCTCGCCCCCTCGATAATGGATTTCAGATTTGCCATGCGGAACAGATCCAGATTTACCGCGCCGCGCCCGTCAACCATACCCTGCCATGCGCCGTTCAGATAGTCCTGCGCTTCTTCGGCAGTTTCGGGAATACCGCCTACCGCCTGCTCAATCTGCGTTTCAATATCCGGTGCCTGATTCTGCGTTACGGCAGTGAGATACTCCTGGCTCTGACGGATATTGTACATCGCAAGGAATTCCGGCAGGTACACCTCACCGCCGCCTATGCAGGTGTATTCCATAGTCTGCGTGGAGCCGTCCGGCGATGTTACTACCAACGTCTGGCGATCAGCGGATTTGCCGTCAATCGTTATCTCCTCGAAAGAATAGCTGTACGCCGGCATTTGCTCCATCGCGCGGTTGTAAAGGAACAGCTTCACCGCGTCCGGATAAGCGGAAATGCTATCGATTCCGGTGTCGTCCGTGAAACGAATATTCCGGATATCTGAAAAGGAAAGCTCCGTTTCGTAACCGGAAATGAAGCTGTCAAAGGCTTCTTCCGTGGTTATTGAACGGAGCTTTTCTGCGTAATCCTGCATGATTTCCTGCGCCTGCCGGATTTCCTTTTCATCGTATAAAATCAGGGAGCTGTTGTCGAAATTATTCGCGATAGTGGCTTTGGAAAGGTTCACAGAGAACTCCGGCATGAAGTCGTAGACCTCGCTTTTCACATCGGAATTTATCTCGCCCTCGATACCGCCGAAAACCTCGGAAATGCTGGTCCGATAATAGTTCCAGTGGTTTCGCAGATCGTTGTCCTGTGCAATGCTGAGAAGTCCACTTATAAGCCCGATGAACACAATGAAAATCAGCATTATCAGTCCCAGCGAAAAGAACAGGATATACAGCAGAGTTTTGCGGACTTTCTCGTTTCCCGCCAGCTCTGAGGCTATTAAAATCAGTTTCGGATTTACTGCCATGTTTTCCTCCAATAAAAAAACAGCCGGGAATAATCTCGGCTGCTGAATATGATATTGTTACAATCCATGTTTTGTTCGCCTGACCTCTGCTTCAAGATATACCTGATTATCGCTGCGGGCGGAAATAATGATAATTTTCATTACATTTCCGACTATTTCTACCTTGTAGACCACCCGTATTCCTATCTTTCTGAATTTGATTTTCATCAATCCGGAAAGATTAGTTCCTCCGAGATTGCCAAGCGGCTTGCCATAACCACCCTGAAAGTCCGGTAAAGGATTCTGGCTGACTTTTTGTATTCCCTTTAACACCTGTTTTTTGACGGAGCCGTCAAGGTCGTTCAGGTCTTTTTCAGCTTCTTTCAAGAATTCGATGTTCCAAGTCATTCGATATCCGGCTCCTCTGCGTCGTCAAGGTCAGCCTGAGTGATTCCAGCGTTCTTCATCACGTCGTCAAATGATACGGTTTCAGAGGATTTCGCCATACGATTCTGGGCTTCTAGCGCAAGATAATGATCCTCCGCCATTTCAGAAAGCCTGATATATTCCTCCGGTGAAAGAATCACCGCCGCCGGGACATTGTTTTTTAGTACAATGAGCTGTTTTTCATTCGTAAGTCTGTCAAATATTTTGGAAGCCTGACCCTTGTTGAACTGAGTTATCGGAACAAGGCTGTTCAAAGTGTTATAAGCGATTGACATAATATCACCTCCGCACTTATATTATACTCATTTATCAACAAATTGTCAAGTGAATATATCGACAAATTCTGCTATCTTCCGCCGCCGCGCCCGAACATTTCAAGGCGCTCATCGCTCAGCACGAACCGCACTTTTGCCGCCTGCCTGCCGACTTTCATCAGCGCCATTCCGCGCTGTCCGGAGGAAATCAGCTCGGTCTGGGAATCGTTCAGGTCGAACAGCTCTGCGGCTTCTTTCAGCGATTGTCCGTCCATTGAAAACAGCAGCTTGTAGGTCGGCAGGTCAAGCACCGACTGTCCGTAGAATTTAACCTCCGGGTCGAGAAAATCGTTGGTTGACTGCGTTCCCACGACTATGCTGCCCTCGTATTTCCGGGCGCGCTTCTCGGCGTTTTTCAGGAACTCCAGCGACTGCGGACAGCGTGGGTCGATCATCGTCCAGCACTCGTCGGCTATCAGCATTATGCGCTCCTTGCGGTCGCGGGTTATCTGCTCCCAGCACCACGAAAGCACGTTGAAATACTGCGCCGCAAGTACCGTGCCGGACATCTGTATCAGGGATTTCGTGTCCAGCACAATAAATCCGCTGGTGGGATTTATCGTAGTGTAGCCGTTCCAGAGCAGGTGGTCTGCGCCGTTTGCGGCTCCCTCCAAGTAGGTTTTGAGGTCTGCGTAACATTCTGCGTTCCTGCCGCCGGATTCTGCTTTTCTGGAGATGAGGCTGTACAGGTCGCTAAGAATCGGAAAGCGCTCCGCTTTCATGCCGGAAACATCGGTTTCCCATGTGATCCCGAAAGAAAAATACAGCTCCACAAGCGACTGGTCGAGAACAGCCCGCAGGCGGTCGTCCATTGACGGCATGTACAGCCGGAAGAACGTCTGCAAGGTCTTTAAATGCACCGCGAGGTCGCCTATGCTGTCCTTTTTCACCGGGTCGGAATTATCGTCCATGTCAGGCGGGACAGGGCGTATCTGGAGCGGATTTATCAGACCGCCGCGCCCTCCGGCAACGTCTATCCAAGAGCCTTCAAACAGCGGATTCAGGCACATATCCTTGTATTCGCCCTCCGGGTCAATGACGATTATTTTCGTGCCGCGAGCGTACTCCGAAGCGATTATGTGCTTTATCGCCGTGGATTTTCCCGAGCCGGAGCCGCCTACTATCGTCATGTTGCTGTTGGGGCGCTGGCGGTTTCTTATCCACGGGTCGAGCAGTATCAGCCCGTCGTTGGAATCCCGTCCGAGATAGAAGCCGCCGCTGTCGGTGAAGCTTCCGCTTGCGAACGGAAAACCGCCGATTATGTCGCCGACAAGGTATTGCCGGGCGTTTTCCTCGCGAATTTCCGGAATCTGCGGATAGGTCGGCGAAAGGTGCTGGTAGGATTCTTTCTGCTGGTTCGCCATAATGCGTATCTTACAGCCTATCACGTTCGCGGTATTTTCAACGCGTGTGCAGCGGTTGTTGAAGTCCTCCTCGTCACGGGACAAAACCATGATTGTAATATCCCAAACTCCCATGCTCTCGTTTCCGCTGTCCATGCGCTGGAGGGCGGTTTCCTGACTGAGCGCGGCTTTCTCGCACCTCATGCGCTCTTTCGGGTCTTTTGTGCTTGCCGCCTGCCCTCGGAACATTCGGATTTTGCGCGACAGGTCGTTTATCGCTTCGGCATTGTTCCGGGGTTCGTAATTTATCGTGACTATCGTTCCGGGAATGTTAGTCAGCTTCGACAGCCAGCCGTATTCTACCTCGGTCGGGAGCATGAAAATACCATAGATCCGGCAGTAATTCTCGCCAAGCCGGAGCTTGTTCATGCCGAATTCTATCCCGACCGGGGTAATGCTTGCCTGCAAAGCCGCATTAGCCGGAGCTTCGATTTCTGTTTTCTTTTTGACCATCGTGTTTCCTTTCGTTTACACAGCCAGAAGCGCAATGGCTTCGTCGATGTTCGTGCTTTCAATATGGACATAAGCCGGATTGTTCACCAGATTGCAGAGCCGGACTATTCCGCTGCGGTCGATGAGTTCCGCGCCTATCCCGCATTCACTCAGCTTTTTAGCGATATCCTGCGCCGCAGAGATGATACTGCGCTCGTCCGCTTTCTGAATGCTGTCCCAAATCGCAATGTAGTACACGCGCTCCGTGGTTTCGCCGGAAACTACCATGTTCGCAAGGTACCGTGCGTCGGACAGCAGGAGCTTTTTTCTGCCGCCGACCGCCTGTTCCGCAAGCTC
>OHGK01001455.1_pt1 | contig 12598 bp, 29 predicted proteins | sample 1567671 | NCBI WGS metagenome assembly OHGK01 (sample SAMEA3879577, study PRJEB24766) | human gut metagenome | biome: human-associated habitat; feature: feces | place: USA | collected 1985/1987 | reverse complement strand
GGGTTTTCCCTCTTTTTCATTCTGACTTTTTAGTACAAATTCCATGCACACAGAATCAAATGCTTAGCAATATGAGTCAGAATGAAAAATTGCATAAAAAAGCCCCGAATGAAGCGGGGCTGTTTTTGTGTCCTCGGAATATTATTTATTCTTTTTTTCTTTTCGATATTCTCTCAGCCGATTCATGGCGGCAAGGCTTAGCCGTTCAGAGTTGCCTTTGTAAGTTGTATTAAATATCTTTTCGTCCGTATGCCCGGTTAACGCAATGATTGCACTAGTATTAACGCCGGCTTCAGCGTAAGCTGTACTGCCTGAATGGCGGAGCAGGCGGAAGGTATAGTTAAATCCGCAGGCATCGTTAACTTTTTTAAACAGCCGTCCAAATGCGTTAACATTAAACGGGTGCCCGTTTTTATCCGATATAATATAATCCTCTGCTTTTAATATCTCCGGTAAAAGTTCCGGCGGCACGGGAACATGAACGTTTGCCCCTGTTTTATTTTGAATGATATTAAAAAAATATGCGCCGTTTTTAACATATAAATCAGCCTTGCGCAGTTTCAGGACATCCGCCGGGCGCTGGCATATATAAAAGTTAAGCTCTATTGCCAAAGCCACGCAGGCAAATTCCATCTTGCGGGCTTTGTCAATCAAAGTCTGTATATCCTCTGCCGGTATAAAAACCTTTTTAGGCTTTATCTGTTTTATTCGCAGATTTTCAAAGGGGTTTTTGCAGGCAAAGATATTTTTGCGGATGCCAAAGTTAAACAGCATTCGAATAAACGCGATACAGTTTTTTGCCCAACGGGGTTTGTAACTTTCTGCAAGCCTTTCGTAAAGGCGATATGCTGTGTCATTATCGAATAGATCGAGGGATGTGGTTGCTAGGCTTTGTCCAGATTTATTTTCTTTTTTCTTGATCAGTCCGAAAGCATAAGTATAGTCTTTTTTTGTCCGCTCAGCCAGTTTTTTATAAAAACGACTTTCCTGATATAAACGCCATAAGCCGGAAACGGACTTTATATTTATATTTTCTCCGGTTTTTTTGAAAGTTTTTAATTGTTCAAAAAGTTCTAAAGCCTTTTGACACGCGCGAAAATAATCCTTTCCCAAGGGCTGCGATTTGATCAGGCAGCCCTCCGGGATCAGACGTGCCGGTATGTTGAAGTAGTAGGCTACTTCTCCATTTGCCAGCCTTTTCGATGTCAAATAGGGTATTTTCATTTATTGCTTTCAAAAACAAAAATCCAAATCTGTTGGTTGTTGCGCTTCCGGGTTAAATTCCGGTCGGAGCCGGTAAAGATTTATCTGTCGGGAAAATGACTTTTTTTCCAAAATGCCGTTTTTGACATATTTGTTAATTGTCCTAATATCTCCCGGACGTGCTTTAAGACCAAGCTGATGCTTAATCTCCTCTGCGGTATAGTAACCTTCAATCATGGTTCACCTCATAAAAGCAAACAAAATACCGTCGAACAAGAGCATTTCACAAAGACCGGCGACAAAATACCAGATGTTTCGTTCGGACAAATGCTCATCGTTGCAGATAGCCCGGCAGATATTGACGATGTTAAAACAATGGATGATCATTTCTTGTCCTCATAAAAACTATTTATTTTTTTAGACTTTGGGCATTGCCTTAAGCATTCTTGATAAAGCTCTGATTTATCTTTCAATGAAGAGCAATCACAAGATATTTTTCCATTACTCCGACTACGGCTAATAGTGTGTCCATAAAAAATCCAAGGCAAAAGGTTACCAGATGAGGCTTGATGTCCTGGATTTTCTTTTTGAGGTCGTTCAGCTACTTGTTTTTTAATCTGAGATGCTTTTGGGGTTGAAGCCTTTACCACTGGTTTTGTTGATGATTTTGTCGCTGAACGACTATAGCTCCGACTTATAGATGGACGACTGAAACTTCTGGAGATTCTAACTCCACCAAATCTTGCATTTGCAAAATCTGAAAATAAAACTAAAGCTAAAACGACAAAAAATATTTTTTTCATGATTATTTCTCCTTATCCTCGTAAAAATTGACCTCATTTTTGCGGACGGGGCGGCAATAAGGCCAAAAATAACCTGCTTCATCTAAGAATGGAGTTGTTTTATTTGGAATAAAATCACTTAAGCACCTTGCACGTTGCCAGTCCTCTTTATCGCAATTATCCCAAAACCAGCAAAGGCATTTGTTCTCGATGATGTATTGCCAGTTCGGTTCGGGTTCTTTATAAAATTCCCAACCGTCATACGAAAGAGCTTTAGCAGAAAAACTATACATAGCTTGATTGTTCTGGTCGTAAATACGTCCATCCTTATAATAAGAATAATCTCTTTTATCCCAGCTTTTCTTTCTAATCTTGGCCCCTTTTCTGAACTCGGGCAGCAGTTCTTCTAAATATGCCATTGTTCAATCTCCTTTAATGCTTGTTGGGGAAATACAGTCTCAAGATTTCTGTTTGTCATTCCTCAATTTCCTTTCGTGTTTCCGTCGGATGTGTTAAAATTTTCCAGCATTTTTACCATTTTGTTAATGTTGGCAGTCATGCCCTTAAACCATTTGTCGGTATGTAGGCGTAACTGGTAGCCATTCGATGCGTCTTGGTGCGTCATGTGGTACATAAATTCGTGGTTGATGACTTCTTGTTGGATTTCCTGCTCGCGTTTTATCATTCCCATAGTATGAGCGATTTCATAAATGATTGCTTCACGTGCGGTTTGAAAATAAAAATTATCAATCATCATTGCTATGCCTCCCGGTCATTGACAAATTCGTGGGTAACGCCGAGGACGCCTATTATACTGACCTTGCGGGAGATCTCTAATTTATCCCCGTCAAATAGAGTGGGAGTTATTGTAATAGGTGATACCTTTAATACAACAGCAAGCCTGTTTGTTTCATCATCAAAACAAACAATATCATCTTCATTTACTTCTTTTCGGGGAATCTTAATTAATCTATTGTTCTCAATGCGGTGGGTAATGTCGAGCTTGCCGATAAGAGCTTCATTTGAAATATACTCATCAAGGTCACATTCTTTTAATTCTTTGCATGAAGAATCGTATGTACGAATGTATGTTCTGTCATCGTAATGGTTTTCTAAAATGACTTTATATTTGGTTTTATCTTTCCATACTTGTCCGGGGCGGACGTCTTTAATTTTTACAAGTTTCATTTTTCTTTTTCCTTTTTAGAAGTTCTTTATATTGCTCATGAGACAAAAGGTGTTGTTCTCCATGCTCATCTTCGACGATAACGCCGTTGTCTTCTTCTCTTTCCCAAAAGCCGCAAAGCCGGAATTTCGAGGGCATTTCGCCCACAATTGAAATACAAACCTTTTGCGGTACGCCCCACATTCGGGCTTCCTGTTCCGTCGGGTAGACTACGAATGCTCTTTGAGCTAGGGAAAGCGGGGGAGCAATAACATAGCCTGTAATATGTATTGTCATTTTTCTTTTTCCTCCAAAACTTTGATTTCTTCATCATTAAGCGGTTTGCTGCTTTCAAAAAAGCATTCGTCGCAAATGTCTTCTTCTTCGAAATCCAAAACGCAACCGCAAATTTCACAGTATCTTTCGCCAAAATCTACATTTTCTTCCGGCTTGCAATATTTAGCCCGGATCTCGGCGGAATAGGGTGGTTCGTATTTATTCATCATCTTGAACTCCTATAATTTTTAAAATTATGCCTAATGCTGCCATTAAAACTATCGCAATCAAAACAGCGGTAATTGAGAAAATTAGTATTTTAACCATCACTTCTCACTTTTGCTGTTTAGGGCTTTTTGCGCAATCTCTCCTCGGTCTTTAAGCGTAACAAAACATTTAATATAGTTCATTCCGCTTATACCTGTCGGAAGAGAAACTAAATACTTCTTATAATTTCTTCCTTTAGCGTAAAATTTTAGTGCCTTTTTAAGCCGGTCAATTTCGGCTTGCTGATTAAACAAATCATCAAGGTAACACCATTTTTCAATTTTGGTGTTACAAACCTTAAATCCTGCACCGGATACATCTTCAATGAAATCTGCAAGATGACAGCTCACCTTCCAAAATGTATTCCCATTACTCCGTACATTTATAAAAGCGAGCCAATATCTTTTATCTTCAGGAAATACTATGTCATTATGCCAAATGCTCATCATTCCACCTCAAACAAATCTTCAATCTTGGCTTTGCTCTTATAAAGAAATTTATTTTTAGCTAGGAAATCCTCTAAAGAGCAACACCATTGAACATGCCCCTCATCTGTAACGCCTGAAACCAAAGCGTTCTTTACAAGGCTAATCCAAACCATGCGTCTATAGTTGTATTTATCGTCTTCCTCGACCCACACATCACCGACTTCTGGTCTCTCTGCACTCATTTTATTAACTCCTTATCTCCAATCCTTCAAATTTCCAAAATTTTTCTTCGTAAACATTGTCAAAATCTGTTATAAATATTATAGGCAAATGGCACCAAGTGTTATCTTTAAGCATAATGGCAATTTCTTCTTCATCTCGGCGGGGACGACAAAATACTTTTGAGGCTGGACACCAACCGATTATGTGCATTTTTAAGAGTTCTTTTGGCAGATCTGCAAAGCACGCACAAAACCCAGCGTTCCAGTTTTCCATTAAAAATCTATTGCCCGGAATTTTAGGAATTATTCTCTTTCCATCATCGTCGTTCCAATCTTCCCAAGTCATTTTAACACCTCGTTTATTTTGGTTAAAGACATAGTTCCATCTGTTTAGGCATTTGCACAACTGCGATTTCTGTATTCCGTTTGATTAAAAAAAGTTTCCCTTTTTTGATAGTCAAATTGTATTTATAGTAAGATGCAACGTCGGCAAAAAAGTCGTACCATGAACCGTACCAATCGCGGAACGGGCGGCCACAAGTACCAACGTCTTCCTCTCCGATTGGCGATCCTGCTCCCCACCAATTGTTTGTTTCTCTACAATCTATATCCGCTCCGAAGACATCAAGTTCCAGTCTTCCGTTTAATTTTAATAAAATTGAACTTGTGCCGGAGATAATCTTTTTACTATAAGCGTTAATGCTAAGCCTTATTTTCCCGATGTTTAGCATGAAAGAATAACTCTCACCATCCCAGTAATCAGGAATGACAACCTCTTTGGGCTGGCAGATGTCGCTTAATCTATCTATGTCAACCTGTATTTTTACCATTAGTTTCCTTTCAAAATCCGGCGGAGGGACAAGGATTTGCACCTTGCATAGAACGACCGGATGAATTGCACGAATTGTCTGGGTTGTTGTATCTCTCGACCATCTCATCACCATATCCGCCAGGCACTATACCCCACGACAACCGCTCAGTTCCTTTTATGCGTAAGCGTCTACCTTTTCCGCCACCCTCCAAGATTCTTTAATTAAAAATCTGCCGGACGTTCGTCGTGATATTCGACTTCCAAACTTTCACCTTTCTGGGCTGTTTCATAGCCCTTTTGGAAGTAAGATAATAGATCCTTACAGTCCAGCAGATCCCGGCCAATAATGGCGTCTTCGGGGCAATCACATAAAGGTCTTACACTCTCTATGTATTCCCCGTCGAAATACATGGCCTGTCTTTTGTATCCCTCGTCATCTTCCCATGTGTAAATATCGATTTTCATTTTTATATTTCCTTTCAAATATTAAAGTTAAGGCCTTTTAGCCGCATGCCCGGGCGGTTCTTGGGAGAACCCTCAAAAATCCATCGGAACGTCGTCAAAATATGCCGGCGGTTCCGGGGCATCGTATGACTGCGACGGATAGTTTGTCGCCGGGCGTTCCCGCCGTTCTTCTCTTTCTTTCTGCAAGCTCGAAGACAGTTCGTTATAAGTGCGGACACAGAGTGCGGCCATTTTCAAAAGCTCGTCCGGGAAAAGGCTCACGCTTTGACGCTGCCAGTTGTCCGTCCCTTTGTCCTCCGGCTTTTGCCACGAACGTTGGATATTTGCGGAATAGGTGGTATGTAACTGTCCGTCGCCTTTGAGGTTGACTTCTTCTCTTTTGAAAATTGCCACCGACAAGCCTCGGTCGCGGTTGCTAATAAAAAGTTTGTTTTTGCTTTCTTCGTTCATTTTTGGTTTTCTCCTTAAAGTTAAAATTCCTGATAGTTTCCGTCCGGATAGATCGGGTCGTATTCGCCCTTGCTTTGTTCAATAATCAAATTTTGAATGCTGTCGGTATAATTCATAAATTCGGCAGTCGTCATTTTGGTTGTGGTCCTGTGGTCAAAACGGTTTTTGAAGTATTCATGCAGAAAATCAGATGTCACAAACCGAAGCGGCAAATTGTCAACGATAAAACCGGTGCTTTCCCAAAATTCGACAATGTGTTTATAAATTGCCCACAAGTATTTATTTTGCTTAAGCGAACGAGGGTGGGAATGTTTCTTAATTTCAATATCCACTCCGTACTTAGAATTTTGCAGAACTGCTTCCAACTTAGGCCGGATGTATTTCAAAATGCCGTCAATGTCTGCTGCTTTATGAAAAAACATGTTTGCCTCAATATTTGCTATGCCAGTTCTTTTCAAAAGCGGCGTTAAATTTTGGTGTTTGGCGGATAAAGCCGATCATTTCATTAATACGGCTCAACAGCTTTTCGAGATTATCGGCATCTTTATGATAATATTCGATAAAGACTTCCTTGCCGGTTGATACAACATATTTAAAGTTTTCAATGCCGGAACATTCCATATACAGCAAATGTTGGATGCTGTTTTGATATTTATTCAAATCGTAGCTATTGACGCGCTTGATGTCGTATATTGTATCACCGCGGATAACATCAGCTTTGCCGTAAAGAACATAATCACCAACGGTTTTACAAAGCTTTTGTTGCCAAATTCCTTTGCCGACAATATCCGCCACATCTTTGGCGTTTTCCATAGGTTCAACCGGAAGACCGTTGCAAATATCATTAACCGAGTTTTCAAAGGCAATGCCGCGCTCTAAAATCTCATTTGAGGTATAAATTTTGCTCAGACAGTTAATGAAATCTTGCTTGGCTTTGGCCTCTATTTCAGAGGCCTTATCACCATATTTTTCAAAGTCTGTACCAACATAATAGATATAACTATTATAAAGGCTTGGCGTGATAAGATATCTTTTATTCATCGGCGACCTCGAATTTTCCGGTTTCTTTACTGTATTTAGCTTTTAATTCAACGGATTTTTCTTTTAGCAGTTTATTGGCAAAAAACTGACTGTCCCAGATAACCTGAAGACCGCGTATTTCGCCGTAAATTTCATTTAAGCCGGCAATGTCTTTTATCTCCCCGACTTTTGTTTCAATGATATTTTTCAGACTCTCATAATCTGCCAGAAGTTCCGCTTCCTGCCGGCGTTTTTCGGCGACGGCAGCGACAATTTTGTCTTGGAAAAAAGTGTTGCCGGAAGCTGTATCCGGGACTTCAATCACCGGCGGAAGATTGAGGGCGTTTTTAGCGTAATATTTTTCGTTAGGTGTAAAAGATACAGTACGCTTATTGCCTTTCATTTCCATGTAGCCCATCAAATCAAGCTCTTTTACAATATCCTTGCCGGATGAGCCGGAGACATCGGGGCGGACAAAGCGGATGTCGCCGTCCTTGTCTTCCTTTTCATGCGCTACAAAGATGACTGATTTGTTGGAATTAAAAATCTGTTTAACCAAAGCTGTAAACTGAACTTTAATAGCTCCCCACGCTTTCATTGATAAAGTGCCGTCCCCCTGCTTGAACTTCGGGTTTTGGCGGGCGACATAGTCCCCCATACGGTCAACCAGTTTGCCCAGAGTATCGATAACAATTGTGTTAAACGGCGCTAATTCGCCGGATTTTAGCAAGTCTAAAATCTGCTGATAGTTTTCAACCTGTAATGATGGGCATTGAAATCTTTTCTCCACACGGTAAAGCCCACGGTCAAGGTCAATCAGAACCGGCTTGTCAGCAGATAAAGCAAGCGTTGTTTTGCCGGTACCCGGTTGTCCATAGATTAAGCAGCTTATCGGCTGGTTATGTTTCAATTCCGATGGTTGTGTAAGTAATGACATTTTTGTTTCCTTTGATGTTAAATGTTAATTATTTTCATTGTCCTCGATATATTTCTCCGCGGCGTCGTGGTCGTCGAAGATTTTGAAGAATTTGCCCGCGGGGGCTTTGCCGTTAAACTCTTTTATCTGCCAGCCCCATGCTTCTTTGACAACAATATATTTCATCTCTTTTCCTTTCCTTTTTTATAAAATTAACATTGCGGCAAAACTCAGGCCCAGAGCAAAAGCGATAGCAATATCGCCGGCGTTAAGCTTGCGGGCAGGGGCTTGGTAGTTTGCCCCGAAGCGGGCTTCCAACCTGTCCATTTGCGTGTCGGTTAACAGCATTCTCATAGTTCGTCCTCCTTGTCTTTTTCTGTTTTGATGAAATCATCCGCGGCGGCAAAAAATTCCGAGATTGCCTTGTCCATTTCGTCAAAATATTCCATATTTCCTCCTTTCAGGCTGCCAGCCACTTGTCGCAGCCGTTTGATACGGTCTGCCGTGCGTTCAAAACCTCAAGATCAAAATCCGGGTTGTTCGCGTCGATTTCTAACTTTTCCGCAAGTGTCAAATCGTCCATGTTGTCAATGTACTCGGCGAATTGACAAACCAGATTGATGTTGTCAAAGTAGGTTGCCGTTTCCTCGTATTTCCAAAACAGGCGATTCAGTTTTGATTTGAGATTTTTCATTTTTTGACCTTGTTTGTTGTGTTTATACTAAAATTAGTATACTAAAATTAGTACAAAGTCAATACTTAATTTAGTATTTTTTGATAATTTTAATATCTTATTGTTTTTATGAGAAATATTTTCATAAGTGCAAAAAAAACCGCCATTAGGCGGTGAAGAATCGGAGTCGGACTCAATAATCGTTAATAAAAGGTTAAAATAAAGTCTATTGACAAGATGTCGGAAGAATGATATATATAATATTGGAATTACCCGCTATACTGAAGCAGCTCCGTACGGAGTATGCAAAGCTCGACAAGAGAAGTAGGATAGCGGGTTTTTTATTTGAATTGCCAAATATCAAGTTTGTTCTTTAATATCTTAACCCATTCTTTTTGCTCTAAAGTAGCATTTGCAGAATAAGCATGGTTTACTAACCCGGCAATCATATCTGCAAGCTGAATGAGACGGTTATTTTTTGAGTCTTCGTAACGTATTTTTGCGACTTCTTTTTGCGCTTGTGCTCGTATGTAGCTGACCAGTTCTTTTTTTACAGTGTCTTTTTTTCCGTCAAGCTTCAATGATGCATCCGATAGTTGTGCATGGGTAATTACTTGTTTAAGAAAGAAGTTATAGAATTTGTTTGCGTTATTGCGCAATTCTTCGCTCGTTATTTCCATTTTGTTAACATATAGTGCTTTTGCCCGAAACGAGCATTTGGAAATCTCATTAAAAAATATATCCTTAACATGATTACATGTTTTTGAGTATTTAAATTCGGAAAGGTGGCGAGATAAGACGGCAGCATTATTTATGGCTTTTTCAGCTTCCTCAGCTTGCTCAGTATCTTCAAATACAACAAGAGCAAAAGAAAAATTAGCAGAAGATTTTGCCTTGAATCCGGGATCTCCGCTTTCATCAATAAAAACTAATTGTTTAGTCATTTTTATATGTCCACTTCTATTTTAACCTACCTTTTCAGCGGCGAGGGTGTAGATAACTTTGCCGACTATCGGGATTTCTTCCAAAGTTGCGGGAAGTGGGGGATATTTTTTATTATCCGAAAGAACGCTGATGTCGTTGCCGAGTCCGCATTGAACTCGTTTAACGGCGAGGCCGCCGGCAAGGCGGAGCAGAAAAAGTCCGTCCGAATCGGGAGAGATGCGACTTATGTCAACAAGCACCCAATCGCCCTCTTTTAGAGTTGGTTCCATCGAATCGCCTTTAACTTTTATCATTTTTATATTTTCAGGTGCAGACATCGTGATTTGCCGGAAATCAAGCAACGGCATCAACCATTTGCCGTTAACGTTCTCGTTTAAATTTTCAATACCAGTACCGCAACAGGCGACGGCATCCAGCATGTCAATTGATATTGTGTCAATATTTTTTTTTCGCAAATTGCTGATAAATTTCGTGGCCTGATCTATCAGAACGGAAATACCATCCGAGTGCAGAGGGGAGATGGGTGGGTATAAAGGCTTTGATGATAATTCTTGTTCATCCACGTCCAATATACGCGCAATTGCTCGACGATCGTCTTCTTTTAGTTGTTGCGGTAACCCATATTTTATGTATTGATGAATATATTGGTCTTTCCGTCCAATTGCCAATGATAGTTCTCGATAATTTGTTCCTTTTTCAGCTATTTTTTTATCTAAGAACTTTCTGATTTCTTCTTGTGTTTTCATGGATTCTCCTTTTCTTAATAATATACTAAAAGTAATATTTATGCAAATACTGATTTAAGTATTGACTTTATACTAAAATTAATATAATCAGATACTATCTTTAGTATAAAAGGAGTTTGAAATGACGAAAAAGGATTTTTTAGAAAAAGTCGAGTTTTTTCTAAAGAAAAATAAAATGACGCCTACTGCTTTTGGAATCGCAAGCGCTAATAATCCGGGCTTTGTTTTTGATATTCGAAGTGGTCGAGAGTGTCGCGAAGCAACACAAAAGAGAGTTCTTGGGTTCATGGAAGAGTACGAGAAAGCACAAAAAGGTGCTGAAGACAGAAATTCTTAAATTTAATCAACCGCCGCCGGGTTTTCCGGTCGGCTTTTTTATTAACAAAAAGAAAGGAAACAAAAAAATGAACAATAACGAATTCGGTGCAAAATTGGCAAAAGAAACTTTAACCGGTGACATTGCCGCTTTTTTGATTGATAGGTTGCGGCAATTCCCGAAGCCCTATCAGCAGATGAGTGAAAAAGAGCAGGGCGAACAGATCGAAATGGCAAAGTCTGCGGCGCGGGAGCTGGTAAGCAAGGCCGTCGGCATTGTCGCTTCCGGCGGGAGGAAGACCGTTCAGGCGGAGATGGGCAAAATCACCGTTGACAAAGGTTTGAAGTGTGAAATCAAAGCAAGCGTTGCCTATGCGGACGAGTTGATTGCGGTTGCGGGCAAGCCGATTTTAATCGTGACAAATTCGGATGACGAATTTACCGGCGGCGAGGGCGTACCGGATCCGGTAGCGGCAGAAGTTCCGGCTTTAGAAGATCATTCGGTTGTCGACGCCGAGTTTGAAGAAGTCGAGGATTCTTTCCGCGACGACAACGACGCGGCTTAAGAAAAGGCAGGGCAAATGACGGCGGTTGTTGTCAACATTCCCGGCCAGCCGGTACCGAAAGGACGCCCGCGCTTTACCAAAGGCGGGTTTGCCTATACACCGGACAAAACCCGGAAATATGAAAAACTGGTGGCCAGCCTGGCCAAAACGGCTATGGCCGGCCGCCCGCCGTTTGGCTGTCCGGTAAAAGTTATGGTTACGGCTTTTATGAGAATGCCGCAGATGTCCAAAAAAAGAACGGCAGACGCGCTGGCGGGCTATATCCTGCCGGCGGTCAAGCCGGACGCAGACAATCTGGCCAAGGCGGCGCTTGATGCCTGCAACGGTATAATCTGGCGCGATGATGCACTGATTTGCTCGTTATTGGTAAAAAAGCGTTATGCCGCATACCCGTGTTTGGAAATCAAGGTGGTGCCGGAGGAAACGGCGTTGTTTGGAAGGTGAACAATGAATCAAGCGGAAAAATTATTCGGGAAAAGTAAAACCGGCAAACGGGTGAGGGAAGCCTTAAAGCAGCATCCGCTGATGACGGACGAGCAGCTTCTGAAATTTGAAAAAGCCGTATTGGAGATTGCCGCTCATGAGCGTGGCAATCGAAAAAAAGCGCAAGAACTTTTAGTGCGAATTGTGGCTGAAAAGATAGAAAGGGGAATATGATGAAAAAGTGCAGCGCATGTGGCATGGCAAAAGATGAAAGCTGTTTTGCAAGTAAAAATCACTACTGCCGAAATTGTCAGGCAGAGATGTATAAGTTGGGCTTAAAAGCGACGGAATACCGAAAATATCTGACTAAACAGCCAAAAATTGAGAACACCTGCGGCGGGATTGTTGCCCGGTGGGTGAAGCATACCAAGCCGGGGGAGAGGAAGTGGAGCATTGAGAACACGGTAACCGACTCGCACCGGTTCGGCGACGATAAACAGGAATTTTTGAGCGTTTTGAAAAACCAACTGGCAGGGGAGTAGGGAAGATGGATTGGATAAAAATACCTACGGATAGTATCTTATATTCTGAATTTAAGGATTCCGAATTACTTGTTATAATTAAGTATCAGGCACTTTTTTGTCAGCTTGAAAAAGAACCAAGTGAAGCACAGTTGAACAGAATTTTTAATAAAAAAGAGGTGAAGTTAATTCAAAGTTATAAAGAAGTCGTTCAAGAGTTGTGTGAAAATCAGATAAATTCGGTTGCAAAAAAAAGAAATAAAGATAAAGAAAATTATAAACAAAAACAATTTATTGCTAAAAATTCCGCTAGCGAAACGAATGCGGAACGAATACGAAACGTCGGAGTAGATAAGATAAGAGAAGATGCGGAAAGTGAAAATAAAGAAAATTCCCCCCACACCC
>OHGK01001439.1_pt1 | contig 12712 bp, 8 predicted proteins | sample 1567671 | NCBI WGS metagenome assembly OHGK01 (sample SAMEA3879577, study PRJEB24766) | human gut metagenome | biome: human-associated habitat; feature: feces | place: USA | collected 1985/1987 | reverse complement strand
CCTGCTCCACTCTCATGCGCCTCTTGCAACAAGCTATTATTTCAGACGTGTTGTGGAAAAGAAAAAAATCCCAACCGTGCTTACTTATCACACAAAATATGAATACGATTTTGACAGACGTGTTCCGACAAAGGCGGCAAGGGATTTTGCATATCGATTTTTGCTTAATAACATCAATGCCGCAGACGAAGTTTGGGTGACAAGCAAAGGCACTGTTGACTCGCTTCGCAAGGTCGGATATGAGGGCGAATACATTGTTATGCCAAACGGTTGCGATTTACCTATAACAAACGTAAGTGACGATGATATTGCGCTTATTAAAAGAAAACACAATATACCAAACGATATTCCGCTTTTTATTTATACCGGCAGAATGATTTGGTACAAAAACATTGAGCTTATCCTCGATGCCTGTGCAATGTTAAAAAACGAAGGCAGGGACTTCAGGCTCATTATGCTCGGCTTCGGTGCAGACGAAAACGCAATTAAGAAAAAAATTCGCAAATGCGGTATTGCCGACAATGTTATTTGGACAGGGAAAATATTAGACAGAAACGAACTTTTGGGATATTACGGCATTTCCGATTTACTTCTTTTCCCGTCAACCTTTGATACAAACGGCCTCGTTGTAAGAGAAGCAGCAGCGTGTGCAACGCCAAGCCTTTTAGTACGTGGCAGCTGTGCGGCAGAGGGTGTCGAAGACTGCAAAACAGGCTTTTTATGTATGGAAAGCGCCCATTCAATCAAAGCAACACTCAATAATATTATGGATAACAAAGCGCTTCTTAAAGAAGTCGGCAAAAAGGCACAAAGCGATATTTATATCAGCTGGGACGATGCCGTTAAAAAAGCCTATGAGCGTTATTATGTTGTTATCGATAATTTCAAAACAAAGAATAATTTATAATAAAATTAACAAAATTTCAACTTTTTCATAGAATAAAAAAGTAAATTAAGGAGTTGATTTTTTGTTTAGTTATATAAAAAAACTGCAATACCCTATCAATATAAAACACCCTGACCCAAAAGCCGCCGCCATCATAATAAGTCAATATGGCGGAACGTATGGTTTTTAGATATACATTAATATATAGTAAAACGCCCTCGGCTGAGTAACCGAGGGCGTTTCTAATGAGATACGTAGTTTTTGGTATCGGACTACGTGTTGTTATAATATCAATTATATTATGCTTTGTCAATAATTATTATTTCAAATAACTCTTAGCAACATAATATGTAGCACTGCCGTATTTGACTTTAGACATAGTATATTTCTTGCCTTTAATTTTCTTAGTGCCGGCGGAAGCACTTACAAGTTCAACCTTTGTATTGTTAGGAATAAGCGTGTGAGCTTCTTTTTCGCCGAGTGCCTTATAAGCATTCAAGCCGCCGTTTGCCTTGACCGTCTTGTAAACCTTAGCTTCTTTAAGATTTTTTTGATTTTTCGGTCGGAGAATACCGTTTACTGTTGATGAATTATAAGTTTTCTCTCTGAGTGTCATTTTATCGCCGTTCCCGGTTGCATTTTGGTCGTAATACTTAACCTTGCCGTTCTTAGTAGGCTCGGCAATAACAAAAATATGGCCGTATGTACCTGATGTTCTGATTCCGATATCACCCTTTTTGAGTTCGCCGTTTTTGTATGTAGGTGTAATAAAAACAAAATTCTTTTTGAGCCACGCAGATGATTTACGATTAGTCCACCAATATTTTGCATTGCCCCAAAAGCCTTTATCAAGTCCAAGGCATTCGTGGATATAGCAGTCAATTAAATCCACGCACTGCACACCGTAAACACCGTCATAGTTTGTTTTTTTGCCGAGGAATTTTTTAACCCAAGCAGAAAACTTCATACCGTTTGAGCCGCCTTTCTGCTCAATGTTCATAACAGCGGACAAGCCTGCTGCTACCGCCGAGGCAAGAACACCGAGAAGTGCCGCCTTAAGTGCGGACTTATCCTGTGTAAAATCGACCGTCGGCAAAGCAACTACAAGAAAAGCGATAAGTGCCTGAATGAATGTTTTTGCAACTCTAATGAGTGCTTCTTTGGTTAATGTGTAATTTTTCATAATTTTTTACTCCTTTTTATTTTAATCTATCTTCAAGGTCCTTAATTCTATGGTCGGCAACGCTAACCTTATTTTCAAGCACAGGCACACGCTGTGCAAAATTATTATGTTGTCGAACTTCTCTTGTAAGTTCCTCGATTTTGGTATCTGTAACTGCTTGATTTTTTTCAAGCTCTTTTTGCATTTTTCGGCTGTTACCGATATTTGTAACGATAACTCCGAGAAAAGTTAAGCCGCCTGTTATTAATGCGACTAACACTTCATTTGTCATATCATCACCTCGGCTTGCTGTTGTTTTTCGATTTCCGCCTTTTCCTCAGGCGTAACTTCTCGCCAATTATCGGCAGAATCATTCCGTCCTAATGAAATTTCAGCACCAAATGTTTCGCCGTTGGTGAGGAAATTGTTTTTATTTTTAGACTCCATTTTCAATGTCAAGAGATAACACTCCGTTTTCGAACTTTAGTCCGTCGCCGAGCGTAACATTTCTAAATTCGGGACGTCCGTATGCTTTTGGAATCGAATATACAAGTCCGCCGGTTCTTACACAGGGAAGGTCACGTAAATAATCGTTAATCTCGTCAGCGGTACCCTTAGCACCTACTACCATTTCCCAGAAGGTTGTATCGTATTCGGTAGCGTCTATGGCGAATCCTAACTGACCCGACCATATGTCAATAGGATTGTATTTGTAATCGTAGTCATCAGGGATATTCTTACCAATATCACCGATATATACAATATCGCATAAGCATTCCGTATCTGTTTTGCTGAATTTTAGGTAAATAGTGTCGCCTTTGTTTACCTTGATTTCGAGAGGTGTGAAGCCTGCCACAGCATTCGGATGACCTAAACGAAAAATTCCTCTACTATAAAAGCTGTATTTGCCGTCAGAACTAATTGTGCTTAATAAATCGCTGTTATCGAGCACCATTGTTCTTTTGGTAATATCTTCGGCAAAACCAGAAAGTGTTCTTGTAACTTTCTTTTTTGAATTTAACGGCCTACCATACATGAAAAGATAACCCGATAAATTACTTAATAAATCGTTGACTTCTTGTGTTGTGATATGGTTGCAATCGGAATTAAACCAATCTCCTGTGTTCAAATCTTGAACGTAATAAGTATTATACGAATCAAAAACTTGGGCTTCGCCGCCGGTACCGGTAAGAATAAGAATGCCTGCATATAAATTCACAAGCAAACTTCCGTCCTCTTTTTTGCAACTAATGCCGCTGTTAACGAAATATAAACTGCTTTCCTTAAGGTCACTAACCTTGAAATCTTGGCTTAGAATTGTGATAGGTTGGTTTTTTAGTAAAGCGTAGTCGGTTGTGCCCGGAGCACCCTGCGGTCCTTGTTCACCCTGCGGTCCTGTGTCACCTTTTGGTCCTTGTTCACCCTGCGGTCCTGTGTCGCCTTTTTCACCTTTTAGTTCGCCGTTCGCAAGCTTTGTTTCAAGCATTTCTGATATATTATTAGCTCGCTTAGTGGCCTCTTGTGATTTAACCGTTTCACTCGCAAGCGCCGAATAATCAGACGTTGAGGTTATCCTATTTTCGTCACTTAGCACGTCATACACCTCTATATTAAATCTCGGTGTAGTTAAAAGCTGAGCGCCTGCTGCATTTGAATCGTATATCCTCAATTCACACTCAACAGTTCCTGCTGCCGTAATAAGCTGCTTTTCGACGTCAACAATAGCCATTCCGTTTTCAATAGCGCAATCCTTATATATCACATTACCGTCAGTCTTTTTGCCATATATTGTAGCAATCATATCACCGCCAAGTATAAAGGCTTTTCCGCCGTCGGTAAGGGATATAACTATCCTTCTTGAATTAACATCATTTAGCTTAACGTCTATGCTCCATTGTGCACCGCTTTTTTGCAAATCAAGAGATTTTCGATAAACTTGTTTTTCCATATAATCACCTCTTGAAATAATTATACAAAAAGAACGAGGGTGTTTGTCACACCCTCGCCGTTAATTATTTGAGATAATGTTCGTCTGCATATTGCTTTGCAGCTCTTCTATCTCCATATAATCCTGTTTTAACCATAATTGTTAAAACATCCGCTTTTTTGTCAGCATTTCCGTTTTTATACCGCAACTCTAAAATTCCGTCTATCGATTTTCGAGTGTAATTTGCACTTTGCTTTACACTTTTTCCACTATCAACATAAGAATTAACTTTTTCATTAATATATGACCGAATTTGTTGAGTGTTATTAGCATTCAAAACATTTGTTGTTTTTCTTTTTCCGTACTTTGCTTTTTTGATTTTTTGTTGAAGCTTTTCTTCAGCTTCATCTTTGCTGCTTCCGTTTGCAATATATACATTTTTTATACTTTCGCAAACTTTATTCAAAGTATTATTATCACCGCTTTCTATTGCTGCACTCAAATCATCCTCATTAAACAATTGACTTTCATTTTGACTGTCACTATCTGTTACAACTATTTTCTTTATAGCTGATTCAACCGTCGACTTATCCATTCCGCTTGCAATAAGTTCTTTGAGCTTTTGATTATATGTATCATTGTCCTTATCGTCCAATGCTTCTTTAGCCGATTTCATTGTTGAATAATAGCTTTTTATTGCCTTAATAACAGTTGTATATTCATAATTATTTTCCAACTCATCAGCGACATCAATCATTGTTTTTATATTGTTATCAGAATAATCTATTCCTGCTTGAGCAATTTCCTTTTTTCCTTTAACAAGAGCAGATTTAATTGAATTTTGAGCACTATCTTCGGCTTCCTCTTTACTCTTTCCATTTGAAATGTCAACCTGTTTATTTTTTTCCACCATTTCTTTCAATGTACTTAAGTCATTTTTATAAATCGCAGTTGCAAGGTCATTATTTGTAAAGAACTTACTGTCTTTACTGTCCTGCTCCTCGTCAATCTCGACCGTATCAATTGCTTTTTCAACAGTTTCCTTATCCATTCCGCTTGATATAAGCGTTTCAAGCGATTGCTTATATTTTTTGTCGTCGCTGTCCGCCTTATATCCTGCTGCCTTTTGAATTTCGGAAGAATAGGCTTTAATTGCTTTATAGGCAATTTCGTAGTCAAAGCCGTCGCTTTCAAGCTCTTTAGCGGTTTTAATTGCCGTGCCAATATCTCCGTCAAGATATGCAAGGCCTGCTGTAGCAACTCGCTCGTCATTTTCTATCAATCCCTTCTTGATATAATTATCGGGATTAGAAACATTATCGGCAATGCGCTTATACATTTCCTTATCGCCGTCCTTAATTGCCTCATATATCATTTGTTGCTTGTCCTTTTCGGGAAATAGTTCAAGGCCGAATACGGCAAGCACATCATCAGTAACCAATGATTCTTTGATACTGTCCATTGTAGCTGATTTAAGGGCTGATTTATTTACCCCAAGACCAATCGTCAGTCCTTTATGTACCATATTATAAACGCTTCGAACATCTCTCATGACATTTTCAATAGGCCACCCAATAAATGCGCCAAGTGCACCCGCAATATTCTGTACCTTTTTCCATGGTGTCAAGTTGTCACTCCAAAGATTTTTTACCGCACTAACCAAATCGCCCACACTGTCCATGTCGGCTCTTGTAACATCATAGCCTTTAAAAATATTTGCAACATCCTTAACGAACGCAATCTGATTTACCGGGTTAGCATTGTCAATAAAGTTAGGAATAAGTTCCGCCAAATATGCTTCAAGATAGGTCTTGTCGTCATCATCATTACGTGCGGCGGTTACAATTGATTGAAGAAGAGCATTTATAACACTTGCAATAACAAGTGAAGCAACAATTCTCGTAGCTTTTCCCTTGCTAAACTTTCCACGCTTTGCCTGAACGGCTGCATTCACAAGCATATTAAGGGAAGTAGTCGGCTCTGCCATAAATGCCGTTGCCATTTTTACCGCACCGTTTTTTGAACGCATAAGGGCAGAACGAGAAAATACCGAATCATATACCTGTGTTTTTGTTATAACCTCAGTAAATCGTTCGCCGGCCTTTTGCAAACTTTCCTCTGTTGATAAATCAGGATATTTATCCTTGGTTTCCGCCTTGCAGGCATTCCAAATGTGAGACCAGGTTATTTCATCAGCCTTTGAAGCTGTATATCCAAATACCTCATCACGAAACGCTCCGTCCTTAAAAAATGCCGCAATCTTTTCCTTACCCTTATAATCAACATTGTTAAGATAGTCAACCGTACTTTGAGCCATGTTGGTATCGAAATATCCCATTTCCTTAATTATAGCAACAGGGGCATATTTCTTTATTTCGTCATAACTGCGCTTCGTAAATGTAGTTTTTGCGAAATATTTGGTATCAATGATTGATAACGCTCTGCCTATTGCCGACGGCTGCTGAATTGCAACGGAAGCGGAAGCAAAAACAGCATTTTTTTTGAATATACTTGTAAGTTTATCAACAATATCTGAGCCTGCTTCATGCACGACACCGCCGTTAAGGTCCTCAAGCAAATCGCTTATATATCCTGTTGCCTTCTTACCGTATGCATTTTCCACTAAAGTTCTGATAGAACTAAACTCGTCGCCGTTGCTCGAATGATAATTATAAACCCGGTCGAAATTTTCAAGCGGCAAAGCAAAGGCATTATAGCTTGCCATTTCATCAACGTGGCTCGCCCATACATTGTCAAATTCTTCAAGTAAAAGCGGATTTTTTGCTTTTTCAACAATCGCATTAGTAAATCCTGAATTAATGATTTTTTTAGCGCCAATAGTTTCCATACTGCTTCTGTGCATGTAGTTTTTAGCGGTACGTGCAGGATAATAATTTTCTTCCTTAAAAAGTTCAACGTCATATAGCCGTCTTGATATCTCGTTGCCCTTTTCCGCCATATCGGTTGAAAGATATTTAACCATGTCACGAACATAATTCCTTTGTTCGTCGCTTAGCATTGACCTGATTTTTGATATATCCGAATAACTAAGCCTGTGAGTTAAACTGTCATTCCACTTTGAGCTTTTATCCTTAAGCGTTTGAATAGCACTTTTAGGCTTATCAGTCACTACAATACCGCCATGGATAATATGATTAAGCGTTTGCTTTCGGTTGCTCATTGCATATATCGCCATTAGCTGTTCAAGGTTTAAATTAAGCTTGTCGCCTAATGAAGTTGTTATATCATAACGTTTCTTCCTGTCCCAGCTTTTCCAATCGTATTTTTCTCTGACATCATCAGCGTAATTTTTGCTGTTGTCTATCGTAACCGCCCATGTATCCTCACCTTTTCTGACATCATGGTAAAGTTTAAGCAGCTCATCACTGCCAAGATATTCAAAAAAGTATTCCGGTTTCATAGAGCCGTATTTAATTGAATCGATAATACCCTTGTCTATCTTATACTTTGCATTTACCTGTTTAAGTTCTTCCTCAACCTTAGAAACACTCTGTTCGATAGTTTTATTTCTTTCGGAATAGAATATCTTATTAACATTATTGCACACCTGAACAGTTGTGCGCACAAGGTCATCCACCATTTTAAGCTCGTCAAGTGTCAATTGATTAGCATTCCTGTCACCAATCATTGTTTGCAACTGTTCAATATAGTTTTTGATATATCCGTTATATGCTTCGGTCACCTTTTCGTAATCGTCATTATTATTCAGCGATTTAAAACTGCGGTCGAGTGCATAAAGCTTTGAATATATTTTATCATCAAACTTAGTACCGAATGATATAACATTTACTATTCCTTTGACTGCTTCAACAATATTATTAGGAATATGATTTTTCTTATCCTGCTTTGCAAGCTGTGCAAGTCTAATTGTGCTTTTTTGAAAGCTCTTATAAAGCAGACTGCGCTCACGCTTTTCTTTCTGCTTTTGCCTATATTCAGCCTTATACTCAACTGTATCTCTATATAAGTTCGACCTATAATCTTGATTTTTCTTTATCTGCTCTTTGCGAAATTCAGAAAATTCCTTTTTATGCTTTGCCTTTTCGTCAGCGAGCAGCTTTTGATAGTTGCTTATTTGCTGAGCATATTTCGACCTTGCTTTTAAAAAGCGCTTTTCGTTTTTATCCGCCTTGGTCTCATAAAGATTAGTCTTGAAATAATAAGAAAGAATATCATTAGCAAGGCTTTCAAGATATTCTTCCTTGCTGTAGCCGTAAACATTTTCAATAACTTTATTTTTATAAGTATTAACCATATCAAGAAGCGCAATCGGCATATCCTGCGAATTGTCACTCGGCATTAATCCGCCGAATAATTCTTCCATTTCATTAGCTAAATCGTCAAGCGGTATACCATTTTCGGTAATGTTAATCTTTCCTCTTGCCGCATTCTTATACTTGCCGTAAGTACCGAAATAATACGCTACCTCTTCCTTTTGCTTATCGGATAGCTTAATTTCTGTATTCTTCAAATAATCAAGCATTTCCTGTTCTTCCTGCGTAGGCTGATACTTAATCTGCTTTTCGTTTTCAACAAGCTTTTGTGCAAGGTCGTATGCAGCGTTAAAGAATTGCTGAGAAGTGTCGAGCGTGTGCCAGCTTTTCATTTCCTTTGCCACATCAACGCCTGTCATACGTGTAGGCGTAAGCTTAATGATTTTTCTTGCTGCAATTAATAACGAGTTTGTGCTTACCTCTCTGCCGTTAGTAAGCTCAAATTGGTGTTTTAAGACCTCATTGATTTCCTTAAGGTGCTTGTTTTCACGCTTAAGCTCTGCGTACTCGGCATAGTCTACATCTCTTGAGTATTTTTCTTCGGACAGGTTATCATTATCATCATTTTCAACAATTCTTGTTCTGTTACCGTCCCTTTCTCGTTGAATCTCCTCTTTATTGAGTTCAGCATTATTTGTCGCTGTTCTTCCGTTTGAAACGAGTCCATTATGGCTTCTATCGTTTCCATTGGTATTTTCAGATACTTCATGTCTGCCACTAATATTTCTTCTTTTTCTGTCAACATTTTTATATTCCGCTCCTTTTTTATCATTGCTATTATATACACCTAAAATTTTAATATCATAATCTTCATTAAGCATATAATAATAGCGCTTATTATTAAAATACTTATAACATATTTGACCCACTTTGTCCGAATCCCATGTTAATGCCTCGGAATAAAGCTTATTATACTCTGCTTTTGATAGCTTAACATTAGTATATTCTGTTTCGTCAAACTCGTCAATATTAACATCACGAGAAAATCTAACATCTTCAAGTGAATTAACAACATCAAGTCGGCTCTGCTCGTTATTTGCTTTATATTCTGCATACGATACGCCTGCATTTTTTAATGCATTTTTCAACTTTTGACTTGCATTGTCAGGAATAACAGCAGTATATACTTCGTTAAAATAAACGGCTCTTTGCGGTTTTGCTTCAAAATAACTCGTAGGCAATGCACGAATATCATTAACGAGGGTCCAAATATCATCAACCGCCATATCACTGTAATTAGCCCAGCCTTTAAGCTCGGTTTTCAAATAATTTGCAAGCCCTGATTTTGTTTCTGTTTTTGCAACACCGTCAACGATAATATCAGCCACAGCAAACGGGTTATCGTTTTTTGTCATACTTTGGGCGATTTCCTGAAATCTTTTATAAAGATTATTACGTATTTGATTGTATTCTTCATCATTAACTTTTTGAAGTCGTGATTTATCATTTTTTATTTCAGCAAGACTGTTATATTTCCTTGCAGAGCCACCGATTATATTGCTGACAAGAAAATTGCCGCCCTGAGCATTTTGATTATTCATTGCCTTAACGATATTTTCAAGGTTATAATCCCAATACAGACTTTCCCAATTCTTTCGATTACCTGATTCGGCAAAAGGGTCATTGCCTTTCCAAATACCCTTTTTCTCTACAACACCGTCAAATAAATCATTAAGCCAGCTTTCATATTCCTTTTGATTAATTTTATCATCAATAAGATTATGTGTTGCCTCATCATCGGGAACGAGTTTGTCAAGATGATTTTTGCAAATTTTCTAAATTCAAATAGTTATCTGCTGAAAAATCTCCCAACATCTCGTGTCTGCATATTTCTTGAAATACCGTATTCAAAGGCTTCTTTGCTCTTTCCGATTGCTTCACATTGACAATAAAAGTTGTTTTGCCTATTCGTGTTGTATAAGATAAAGTGTTTTCTTTCATATAATCCGTTTCTCCTTTTCCAAAATTGACTGTGGGGCATTCCCTTTGGAACACCCCACAAATACATCTGTTTCATCAGAACATATCAAGAAGTCATTAAGTCGTGAGTATAATGGAAATGGTTATCTTTCCATACCACGCTTGTTTCTGCGTTCCTTGATACGCTCCTGTCTTGCTTTTTCCCTTGCTTCTTTTTCGGCTTGTAACTGTGCTTCTCGCAAAGAAAAAAGTTGCCTTACTTTTTCGGTAAAAAGTTTGGCAACTTCGGGGAAATGCTCTAACGCTTCAAGAAAAGGTCTGCACTTTTCTTTCAGTTCGTTGTATTTGGTTTTCATTCGTTCCAATGCGTTTGCACTGTCCATATATTTCTGTCGGTAATAAGTGGCACTCTGCTCAAATTTTTTGATTTCCGCACGACTGGTAATACCCTCTTTGGCAAGGGCAGTCAGTTGAGAATAATCCTCTTTGGAGATTGCCATTTTACCTGTGATTGTTTTCTGCCCCATACTGTCAATCTCATTTAAGGTTTTGGAAATATGACGGGCAGGCTCATACTTAACTTGCTCTTTCTGAATACGCTTCTGCAACCTCTCCAATCGCTCTTTGTCCTGTTGGATTTGATATTGCAGGGAAGTCAAATGCTCTGCGGTACTTCCGTATTCGCCACGCTGAAATCCTTTGAAGCCTTGCTCCGTCATATAGTTAAACAATTCGTCTTGCAGTATGCTGTACGAAGCTCGGAACATCGGTTTTCCGTTCTTTCTGAGAAGCGGATTGCCTTTTTCATCGGTCAGCGGAATATCCGATTTCCATTTCTTTGAATGGCTGATTTGATGAACCACTTCCTTGACCGTTCCTCGCAGTTTTTCATCTTTGCAACGCTTGCTCCATAGGATTTCTTTCTCCACCACAGGCAGAACCATAGCGTGAAGATGATAGTGGTAAACCTCTTTTCCAAGTTCCTCGGTTGCCGCTACATTGATTTCATCAGCGTGCATAACAGCCGATATGACATTATCAGCGCCGAATTTTTCCTCGATAAAATGGAACGCTTCTTCGTAAAACTGCTTTGCATATTCGTAGCCGCCGTTACGCTCGAAGTACATCGTGTTCACATCAATCACAATCTCATTGAACAGCGTTGCGTCTTTTCTTAACCCACGAAGCGACACCAAACCGTCAGTTTCCATCTGCTTTAATTGCTCCATATAGGTTGGGGCAAAAGGCTTTTTGAAATGCACATTATAGGGTATGCGTTCCTCAATCACATTCATATTTTCATAAGTTTCATTCTTGCGTTCATTGTGCCTTTCCGCCTTGCTTACATCAGAAGCGGTGTACTTTTTTACCCTTGCACAACTCATATCCGCCTTGTTGTTTTTCGCCATTTTCGTTCTCCTTTCTCAGTAGGGCGAAGCCATTACACAACATTCTTTGAATGTGTGTAACCCACTATGACACTTTCAGACTTCGTCTGCAAAGATGTCGTGGGCAAGGGAGTTCCCCCTTGACCTCCTTTTGATACCTCAATCATAAAAACAGACTGTCCAATCATCAGACAGCCTGCTTTTATTCTCTCGGTATATCGCCCATCGGCAAAGACCAGTACCACAGAAAGCCTCGTTTTCGTGAGATAACGCCTGCTTTCTTCTTTGCCTTTTTGATGGTCGATTTCTTGAACCCTGCGGCTTCAAGTTTTTCTTCACAATCCGAAGAAAGCATTTCTCCGTCTTTCAGCATTTCCATCAGAAATGCTTTCGCCTTGACTTCCTTATCGTTTGGTCTGCCGATTTTCGGTACAAGGGACTGGAACGCTTCTTCCGCCGTCATTTCCATTTCGGAAATGAAGTCCACACCTTTCTCTGACACCTCAAACAGAATGGCAGAGCCAGTCGGGGCAAGGTTGGATTTTACCTGCACCAAATACCTTTCCGCAGGTGCTTCTTTGTTCGGTGTGCGTGTGATTGCAAGAATACTTCTTGCAGCACCCGCAATGTCAATCGAACCGTTGGTGCGGTAAAGGGGATTGGTATCCCTCATCTTGTTCATATGAGCGATAATCACAATCGCACAGCCTGTATCTTTCGCAACCGCTATCAGATGATTAAACTCGGCTCGTGTTTCGTTGGCATTGTTCATTGAACAACTTTCTCCGATATAGGAACTCATCGGGTCAAGAATTAAAAGCTTTGCGTGGTACATCTCAATCGCTTCACGAATACGGTTATCCCCAAAGGATAAAGATTTTTCATCTTCCTTGATGAAGATAAGGTTTTCTCCGTTCCCACCGGCAGAATTAAAACGGGGTACTACCGTATCGTCTGCATCATCTTCCGTTGTCTGATAGATGATAGTCATAGGTTCAACTTCTTCATCGGTAAAGGGCAAGGCTTCTCCTTTTGAGAGCAGGGCGGCTATGGAAAGCATTAACTTGCTTTTCCCATCGCCAGGATCGCCCTGCAAGAGCGTAACCTTGCCGAACGGAATATACGGATACCACA
>OHGK01001424.1_pt1 | contig 12816 bp, 13 predicted proteins | sample 1567671 | NCBI WGS metagenome assembly OHGK01 (sample SAMEA3879577, study PRJEB24766) | human gut metagenome | biome: human-associated habitat; feature: feces | place: USA | collected 1985/1987 | reverse complement strand
CGGCAACGTGCGCGACGTGGGCATACAGGCCGTTGTGGTTCTTGGTGTCGGCAACGGTCAGAACAACGCCCTCGGCGGAAAGCTTGCCGGCGGCGTTTTGTTTTCGGACCTGCGGCCCGGCTGCGACGTGTGGATCAGCATTTATGCGGACGATAAGCGTTGGTGCAGCCGGCGCGTTCTGCAAACGGTTTTCGGTATTGTTTTTGACTTCTGGGGATGTCGGCGGGCAAACGCCCTGATTGATACGGATAACAAAGCCTCGCTCAGGCTGGCGGAAGGCGTCGGTTTCCGATATGAAGGCAAAATGCGTCAATACCGGGAAAACGGCCGGGACGTTTATGTTCTCGGCATGTTAAAAAGTGAATGTAAATTTTTGAAAGAAAAGGAGAAATAATATGTCTAACAGTTTTGGCGGGGGAACCAGCAGCGGCAGCAGAAGCGTAACTGCCAGACCGGAGGCGATGTGGGCGGCCAATAATTTTACCGACTATCTGAAAAGTTTGAACACCTCGACGGTGGACAATACCTATCAAAACATTGCCAACAACGCTTACGAACTGTCGTCTCAGCTGCCCAACTACGTTTACAGCGTGGACGGCTCCGACGCCGCGCGCCAGCGGATGGAAAACGCCGTATATAATCAGGCGGCGGGCAGACTGAACAAACAGTTTTCGGAAGATATGTCCGCGTTGAACACCAAATTGCAGAACCAGGGATTGTCGGTTGGCAGCACGGCTTATCAGAACGCGGTTTCGTCTTTGCAGGACTCTCAGTATGACGCCTTGAACAACGCCGCTTACGAGAGCATCATTCAGGGACAGAACGCCTTTACCAACAGTCTGAACAACGCGGTTACCGCGGGCAACTTTACCAACAATGCCCGCCAGCAGTCGTTGAGCGAAATTTTGCAGATTCTGCAAAACAGCATCAGCGGCTATCAGGTTCAGAAGGATATTTTTAATGCCATCAACAGCGCGGCCGGACAGGTGACGACGCAAGATGCGTATCAGGGCAAGAGTAACGGACTGAGCGTTCAGGACGTGGTTTCGCTCGCTTCTTCGGCGGCGACGATTGCGGCTGCGGTGTCTGACATCCGGCTGAAAGAAAACATTTCTCCGGTCGGGCGGCTGGACAACGGTTTGACGGTATACCGATTCAATTATATCGGTTCGCCGCAGGTTCAGATCGGCCTGATTGCGCAGGAAGTCCGCGACGTTAAGCCGGAAGCGGTGATCGTCGGCGACGACGGCTATTTGAGAGTGAACTACGCTCTGGCCTGTGAAAAATAACGTTATTTTTTAATTCTGACCCGGAATCTTCATTCCGGGTCTTTTATTGCAGGAGAAAACACATGCCTTTTGATTCACAAGGAAATTTTACCCGGCTTCACAGCTGGGAACAGGACCGGATCGACGATATTGACATTGTCACCGACCATCATGACGCCGAAGACGATAATTTTGCCGACGGTTTTAACCAGTGCTTTTTGCGCAGCGGCGTGGTGCCGATGAAGGGCAACCTTAATGCCGGCGGTTTCAAGGTCACCCGCGTGAAAGAAGCCACGGACGATACGGACGCGGTCAATTTGTCGCAAGTGGAAACGAAAGTGGAAGAGCTTAAGACGGAAATTACAAAGACTATCAACGATTCGTTGATGATCGGCGACATTAAATGCTCAGCTTTGCAGAAGGACCACGGCAATTGGATGATTTGCAACGGACGGGCGCTTTCGCGCGAAGATTATGCCGACTTGTTTGAGGCCATCGGCGGCAACGGCATTACCACTTTCAATCTGCCGGACTGCCGCGGCGTGGCCGTGCGCGGCTATGACAACGGGCGCGGTTATGACAGCGGCCGCAAGTTCGGTTCTTATCAGGCAGATCAGATGCAGACGCATACGCACGGGGTGCCGGGGGTTCAGTCTTTTTGTTCCGGCGGCGGCCGCAACATCGGCGTTTATTATGCGAGCGACGCGTCGGCTTCGGCGGATTTCAAGACTTCGAGCAACGCTTCGGGACGGACCGGCAGCGAAACGCGGATGAAAAACATTGCGCTCAATTATTTTATCAAAGTAAAGGATTAGGTTATGGCAGGGTATATGACACAAAACGGAATTGTCGTCCGGCAGGGGGACAGTTTCGATATTCTGTTGCAATTCCGGAATGCCGACGGAAAAGCGATCAATATTCAGGATTGGCAAATAAAAATGTCGGTTTATGATGCGGACAGGAAAGTTTTGAAGTTCAGCAAAAACGGGGAAATTTTCGACGTTAAGGAGGGCAAGGCCCGGATTGAGCTTAAACCGGCAGACACCGGCATTGATGCCGGTGATTATGTGACGGATATTCAGGTCACCACCGACCAAAACGACGTGCATACCATTTTTCCGCAAGACGTTAACCGGGTCGGCGTGTTCCGCATTACCGAACAAGTGACGAGGTGAGCAAAATGGTAAAAGAAGATGCAATTTGGGATGTAAATACCGGACAGGCGGCCAAGCTGGAAGTCCTTTTTCAAGATGAGGTGCGGTTGGATATCAACGTATCTCTTGTTTACATTAAATCCGGCGAAGAAGAAATCAAACAATATGTTGACGAGGTAGCCAAACCGGAGCTTGACGTTTGCGTCGAAAATAAAAAGGACGTTATTGCGGAAGCGGCGGACGACGGTGTTGATGTAATTAATAAGGCGGCGGAGAATTCCGAACGGATTTTAAATAGTTATGTTGAAGAAGTGGGCAAACCGGAAATAACTTCATATGCCGAAACAACGGTCAAACCGGAATTGCAGTCTTTTGCCGACGGGCTTGAGGAAGCGTTTGACAACAATGCGGCGGAAAAAACGGCGGCGGTCAATGCTCTGGCGGAACAGGCGTCGGCTTCGGCGTCGTCGGCCGCGTCATCTTCGTCCGCAGCTCAAACGGCGGCTTCGGCAGCGGCAAATTCCGCAAACGAAGCGCTGAAGTCTGCCGACAATGCCGCGGCGGCAGCAAGTAATGCGGCGGATTATGCGTCGCAGGCGGAGGACAGTGCCGGTGCGGCAAAAACTTCCGAAACAAATGCCGAAAGTTCGGAAACGGCGGCGTCCGGTTCGGCAGAGACGGCCGCATCTTCGGCAGCTTCGGCTTCGGAATCGAAGGAAGCGGCGGCCGCGTCGGCAACGGCGGCTTCGGGATCGGCGGCAAGTGCGGAAGCTTTCAAGACTGCTGCGGAATCGGCCGCGACTGTCGCAAATGAAAAAGCGGCGGCGGTCTCCGAATCGGCTTTGGCGGCGGCGGAAAGCGCAACGGCAGCGGCGTCGGCGGCGGACACGGCCGAAGCATGGGCCGTCGGCAGTATAGAAGAGCGGCCGGAAGGATCGGCAAAGTACTGGGCGGAAAAAATAAATCCGGACAACCTGGCCGATGTTGACCTGAGCAATCTGTCGTCGGCCGGCAACGCGAAACTTCCGCTGCCGTGGAGCAGTTTTCAGGCCAGGAACATGTTGGCAAACGGTTCAATTGCCAAGGATCAGGTCAGGACGTTCACTCTTAATTATTTAACCAATGATCGTTTGTACGAAGTGATCGGCAGCGTGTTTTTTACGTCAGACGGCGTTGTTACGATCCGATGCGGTTCAAATCCTGCAATTGCTGATGCGATAGTTTCCAGCCCGACTGCCGGAACTTTTGTTGCGACCGACAGTTCACGCGGAGCCGGTACGTTCACCGCTTTGGTGAAAAACAAGACGATCCGTTTTTCAAATACCGGCAGCGTAACGGCAACCGGGGTTTACATCAATGTTGCCGCATTCAGGGAAGTAGGAGATTAGAAAAATGTTTTACGCTTTTATAGAAGACAATAAACTGGTCGGTGCCGGTGAGTGCCGCCAGTTGACGGCAGGCGTCGACAATGTGGAGATTTCGGAAGAAGTGTTCAGAAACATTGAGCGCTATGTATGGAACGGGACGAATATGGTTCGGGATCCGGATTTTGATGTTAAGCGCCGATCTGCTGAAGTGCGGGCAAAGCGGGATGAACTGCTGTGTGTGACCGACAAGTATATGCTGGTTGATTTTCCGATTGCGGAAGATGAGCGGGAACTGTACCGACAGTATCGGCAATATCTGAGGGATATTCCGGAGGCGGAGGGTTTTCCGGATGTTTCAATTTTGACTTTTGAGGATTGGAAAGGGGCTTAAATCAGAAAGGAAAATTAAAATCTATTATGCTATACTGCTAAGGGAATTCCCTTCCCAATAAAAGAAGCCCTCTTCGGAGGGCTTTTCTTATTGACAAACGAATCGATTTGTTTATTATTATAGGCAGAGTTGACCTCTTTTGTTGTCTTAAATCAACTCGCAACCCGTGAGAAGGTTGAATAATACGCGGATAGCCGCCCGATAGATTCGGTTATTTTTATTTTAAATATGTTGCAGAGGGCGACGATATATATAAATAAGTCCGCCTGACGTATTACAGGTTCTCAACCTCTGCAACGCCTATAAAATTTGAGAAAAGGATAATACGATGAATAATATTGTACAATTCAATGATCACAAGATTGAGTTAATCAATCATAACGGACAAGCTTATATGACACTCCCTCAAATCGAGGGAGCGTTAGGCTTTTCAAATTCAGGAAAAGCCATATCAAATATTTATAACGCCCACAAATCTGAATTTGACGACGAAATGAGCTGCCTCATCAAGCACGGGCGCACCCGGGTGCGTATCTTCAACCGCGAAGGAGCTTGGCTAATCGGGATGTTTGCCCGCACGCCGAAAGCGGCAGAGTTCAGAAAATGGGTTTTGAAAGTGCTTGGTGCGGTGGTAGATGGGCAACAGGTTGACAAGCCGGTCACCGTTTCCGAGCATACCCGTGCGCTGCCTTCCGGCAAAAAAGAAATCGTCCTTTCCGCAAAAGCCAGAGAGGAAATCGGCGGAATCGTAAAAAAATGCACGGCGGTTGCGATACGGGAAGAACTCGAATCCCATGACCAGATTCGAGCAGAAAATATAGACTTAAAGAATCGGCTCAGGCAAATTCAGCTTTGGGCAAATGGTTTTCAATTATAAAAAAGTGCCCCGGTTTTCCGGGGCTTTTTGTGTGCTAAAAATAATCCTTGACAAGTTTTATAAAACCTTGTATGATTTCATTCATAATCGATAACTGTATCTAAAGGCGGTGCGGATTGCCTTTTCAGTTATCGACGAACATCCTTACGGTCGTTTTTTAACGGCCGTTTTTTTATGGCAGTAATCCGGCGCCAACCGGAAAATTGCCGAAACCGCAGCTTCGTTTTGCGGCCTTTCTTTTCCCGCTCTGCCGTGGTTCTCTTTCCTCACACCACGGCATCGGGTTTCGGAGATGATATGTTAGAACTTATTCAAGAGCTGATTGCTTTTAAGTATGCTTGCAAGCTTAAACATTGGCAGGCACGCAACTATGGACAGCATTTGCTTTATGACCGACTGATTGAAAATATCGACAAATGGGTCGATGATATTGCCGAAAAAATATTTATGGCATCCGGCGAGGCTGAACAGCTTGACTATAATATTCTAAGGCCAGAGCTGGTTAATACCGACCTAACCGAAAGTATCCGCCAACTCCTCGAAAAGATCGAACAGTTGAAGGCCGAGAACGCAGAACCAGAGGGTATACCGACATTGCTGGGTGACATCTCAAAAGACTTTTTAACCAAACTTGCTCTAGTGAGAATGGAAAATGCCGAATGAAGAAAATTTAGTGCCAAATTCAAAACGAACTCCGAGCGAACTCCGAAAAATGACTAAAAAAGGCGGAAAGAAATCCGGCGAGGTTCGTCGAGAGCGGAAAAAGTTCAAAGAAGCATTTTTGGCCGCCTTAGAGACAGGAAATACTCAAGATAATATTGTTACGGCAGTTTTTGAAAAAGCTTTGGCTGGTGATTTGAAGGCTGTAGAACTTATTCGTGATACTATTGGAGAAAAGCCGGTTGATAAACAAGCAACAACAGACAGCAACGGCAACGATATTGTTCCGCCGATTACATTAGAGATTATTCCAGTTGAGGTTGTTCATGATAAAACCTCTGAAACTTCCTAAAAAACTCTTATTCTTAGTAAATGAGAAGAAAAGGTTTAAGGTTGCTTATGGCGGGCGCGGTTCGGCAAAATCCTGGAGTTATGCCAGAGCTTTGATTGTCAAAGCGGTGGAAAAGAAAATTCGGGTATTGTGTACGCGAAAACTTCAAACATCTATCGCAAACTCAGTTCACAAGCTTTTGACAGATAGTATTTTTGATTTAGGGCTATTTGCTTATTTCAGAATTACCAAAGACAGCATTACCGGAATAAACGGCTCTGAGTTTTTTTTTAAGGGTTTACAGAACAATATCAATGAAATCAAATCCATTGAAGGCATAGATTATTGCTGGTGTGAAGAAGCGCAAGACATCAGCAATGAGTTGTGGAAAGTCCTGATCCCGACTATTCGTAAAGAAGGTTCTGAAATCTGGATTACATTTAACCCGGACAGGGAAGAAGATGCAACCTATCAGCTTTTTGTTATTCAAAAACGACCGGACTGTATAGCGGTTAAAATCAATTATGACGAAAACCCTTGGTTCCCGGATGTTTTGCGTTCAGAAATGGAATATTGTCGAAGTGTAAATGTTGCTGACTATGAACATATCTGGTTAGGCAAAACCCGTGTCAATACCGATGCGCAGATATTCAAAGACCGTTATGAGATTGCCGATTTCGAATCCCCGGAAAATATAAGGTTTTTTCATGGCGCGGACTGGGGGTTTGCTAAAGACCCAACAACGCTTGTGCGCTGCTTTATTCTGAATGACTGTCTTTATGTGGATCAAGAGGCTTATGGTGTTGGGGTTGAGCTTGATGAAACGCCGCAGTTATTTGAGAGCATTAAAACATCTCGGAGTTTCCCGATTAAAGCGGATTGCGCCAGACCTGAAACGATTAGCTTTATGAGACGGAGAGGATTTAATATTTCTCCGGCTAAAAAGTGGCAAGGTTCAGTTGAAGACGGCTTGGCCGTATTAAAGAGCTTTCGCAAAATTGTTATTCATCCGCGGTGTAAGCATGCGGCTGACGAGTTCCGTCTTTATTCTTATAAGATAGATAAAAACAACGGCGACATTCTGCCGATTATTGAAGATAAGAACAACCACATAATTGACGCTCTGCGCTATAGCCTTGACGGCTATATTAAAGGACGCGGTCAAATGAATATCAACCCCGGATGGGAAAAAGATTTTATAAAACAATGGTAAAACAGCAGAAAAAATCAAAACAACCGATGAAAGTGCGGAATATTGAAGATTTGGGAATAAATACCCAAACTGGGGATATGCTAAGCCGTGCGCTCAAGATATACAACAGCCCAGCTACAAGCTATAAGCTACCGTTTACTTTGGGCAAGCCTCAGAATAACCCAACCGTGATGGCGATGGATGCCTGTATCAATCATATTATTGATATGTGCGCGCCCGAATGGCAGGCTTTGGCTGTTCCGCGTTTTTTGGGTTACCCGATGCTGTCTAACATCGCTCAGGATCCGCTTATTCGTTCCGGCATTGAAGTTATTGTCGATGATATGACCCGGAAGTTTATTGATCTGACTTCTAAAGGTGAGAACGACCTCAGCACCAGTATTGCCGAGCTTGAAAGCGATTTGCAGTCTTTCCGAATTAAGTCCATCTTTAACAGGGCACTTGCGACAACCGGATACCAGGGCGGGTGTTTAGTCTATGTTGATGTCGGTGAGCTTGACGACGAAGAGAAGAAAACACCTCTTTATCTTGATGCCGCTACCTTTAAGAAAGGCTCTTTCCGTGGTCTTAGAATAATTGAGCCGATCAATCTTTATCCGGGGCGCTATGATACTTTAGACCCGACTTCAGAAGATTATTTTAATCCGGAAACGTGGTTTGTATTAGGGAAAGAGTACCACAGAAGCCGTTTTTTGTACTTTGCCCAAAACGAAGTACCTTTAATCTTGAAGCCTCTGTATAACTTCTTTGGGATTTCATTGGCGCAACAGGTTTTAGAATATGTCCAGAATTTTACCGAGAACCGCCGGTCGGCACAAAGGTTGTTGAATAAGTTCAGTCTTACAATCTGGCGAACTGATATGTCGCAGTTTTTGTCAGGCGGGGACTGTAACAGTTTAACTCAGCGCGTTAAATACTTCAATGCCCAGCGTTCTAATGACGGTACGGTTCTTCTGGACAAAGAGACCGAGGAGATGGAGCAAATCAACACACCTTTGTCAGGGGTCACAGATATTGTTTCAATGTCCTTAGACCTCGCGCCGGTTATCTTAGGCATCAGCAAAGACAAATACTTTGGCGATTTACCTAAGGGCTTAAATGCCAGTTCAGAGGGAACCAACCGTATTTATTATGATAAAATCCAAAGCTTAAACGAAAAGATCTGCTACGACAATGTCGAAAAGGTCTTAAAGATTTTGCAGCTTAACCGCTATGGTGAGATTGACGACAATATTTCGTTTCAGTTCGCCCCACTCTGGGAAATGGATGAGCGCGAAAGAGCGGAGATTAATAAGGTCAAAGCCGATACAGCAGCGGTTTATCTTGACCGTGGTGCTTTGTCTGCGGAAGAAGTTCGTGGTTCTTTAGCAGATAACCCGGATAGTGGTTTCTCCAATATCGATGTTGATGATGTTCCGGAAACTGAAAGCTTTGCTGATGTTGATTTAGATGACAGGGATGAGGCTGGTTCTGTGTTTGATGGGGCTATGGATGAATGGGATGAAAGCAAACATCCGAGAGCTGAAAACGGTCAGTTCGGCAACGGAAATGGGAACAAGAAAGTGAATACTGAAGAAAAAATACGTAAGGTCAAAATAGATTTTTCTAAAGACAATATCTTGCCTGAACTTAATGAGGAAGATGTAGAAGAACTTGGAGTAAAAAGTAAGCCTGTTTTGCTTAAAAAGAGCATTATTGATCGAAATTTATCACAACACCCAGAAGTCAGCAAAGACGATTATGAAATGCTGACAGCTACTGCGCTATACAATGCCGACGCTATTATTCCAGGAAATGCAGAAAAACCTTATTATAATTTTATCGCTCGTGTTTCAGATAAAAAAAGTTCTGTTGTCTTGTTAGAAGTAGCAGATAATAAAGACAATTTTGAAATTGTACACCTTCATTGGGCTAAGGATAAACAGCGCAGGACTTTAGAACGTAAGGGAAATAAAAAGCAAGTAAAAAGTCGATGGTAGAGAGAATTTATACACTTCGCCCCATTCGTCCGAATAAGGGGATTGAAATGGCGTATCGCAAAAAGCTGATGAAACTGATTGATGAGATGCAGAACTCGGTCAAATACTGGATTGAGGCGGAATACAAACGCCAAGAGCCTGTTATTATGGCCGATGACGCAACTCCGGCAGATGCCATGGCTCGGGCTTTACGTAAACGCTTTACTCAATGGCAGAGAAATTTCCGGCGGGAAGCTCGCGAACTTGCCGGATGGTTTGCAAGGTCAAATTATCGTTATGTTGATAATGCTTTTAAGGATAGCATTCGCAGCTATCGTAGTGAGAAGTTTCAGCAGAAACTTAACGAAGTCGGCTTTACCATAGACCTAAAAATGACACCAGCTGTAGAGAATGTCCTGAAATCGTTCATTCATGCGAATGTTAATTATATTCATTCTATTCCCCAACAATACTTTACTGATGTTGAGGGAATGGTTATGCGTGCAGTTCGCTCCGGTCGTGATTTAGAATATTTATCTGGAGAACTAGAAAAATATTACACCACCAAAGGAAAAGATAGAGCTGTAAGACTTGCTAGAGACCAAACCAATAAAGCTACATCACAGTTGGCAATAGCCAGACAGCGCGAACTTGGGATTACACATGCAATTTGGAAACATGCAGGAGGCGTTAAATCTCCTCGTCATTCCCACGAAGCTGCCGATGGGAAAATATTTTCGCTAAAAGATGGATTAATAATCCCGGGGGAGGCTGGTTACGGCGGAAAAGTAGGGATATTTCCCGGTGAGGAGATAAATTGTCATTGTTACGCTCGTCCAATCATTAAGGAATTTATGTAATGTTAGCTTATGATAAGTATACGCTCGACAGCGTCCGGCATTTTGACGAGAATGGCTTTATGCATGTTGATGTGTCAAATATCACTAAAGAGACCGTTAATCCTTATTACGGGCGAGAAATCCCCGGTTGGCAAGAACAAGGGCTTATCCCCGATAAAATATATTACGGTTACAGACCATTTGATGAAATTGAAAAAGCGGCAGATACATTTAACAATCTGCCGCTTTTGTCTGAGCACGTAGAAGATGGGGCGGATAAAAAAAACCAAAATTTGCGGGTAGGCTCACTTGGTACGGATGCCCAAGCAGAACAGCCCTATCTTAAAAACTCTCTGGTTATCTATGACCAGAAAGCCATTGATGACATCAAATCGGGCAAGAAGAAAGAATTATCTTGCGCCTATCGCTATGATCCGGTGTTCAAATCGGGGACATTTGACGGGCAGAGATACGATTTCCGAATGGAGAACATCCGCGGAAATCACGTTGCTCTCGTTCGCGAGGGCAGAGCAGGGAGCGATGTGGTTGTCGCTGATAGCAACTCAATTAAAAAAGGAGAAAACATGAGTACCAAACTGAAAAACTTTATCAGTAAGCTCTCGTCTTCTAAGAAAGGCATAGCCATGGATGAAGACCTTGAGGAAGCCTTGAAAGAGGCCATCCGCGAGGAAGTCAAAGAGGCTTTGCCGGAAGTGGAAGTAAAAGAAGAGATTACCGAAGACGCAGACGGAACCGATAAGCGTAAACTTATTGATGAAATCGGCGGAATTTTGAAAGGCAAGGTGGACGAGGAACTTTGGCGTACGATTATCGGCAAAGCTGAAAAACTGGCTTATACAGATTCCACTCGTTCAGCAGATGACGAAGACATCAAAGCAAAGGATGCCTGTGCTAAAGATGCCGATTTTGCCGAGGGTGTGAAATATGGCGAAGAAATGGAAAAGAAAGAGCGCAAAAAACTTGACCGTGAACATGAATCCGAGGGGATGAAGGGTGCGATGGACGCCGCTTTAATCCGCTTGTCGATTATGGATGAGTTCAAAAAGAAAAGTGCAGCCGCTGAAACTGTCCGTTCTTTAATCGGAAATGTTGATCCAATGGCGTTTGACAGCGCCGAAGACATTTACGGCAAAGCACTTGAATTGAACGGCTATAACCTCAAAGAATACTCAAAAAGCGCGTACCGCGGCATGGTCGAGGTTTTGAAGAAATCTAAAACCGCTAAATCTGAAATGACTTACGATGCGGCAGCAGTTCAGGGATTGTTAAAAGACTTTCCTGAGCTGGGAAAAATTAAATTAGGAGAAAGATAATATGGCAAACATTCCTTTTCAGACATCCATTAACCGGTCAAAGCCGTGGGGCGTTGCCGGTGATTTTATGGATAGCAACTATAATCATATGTATCCGTTGACTTTGCTGGTTAAAGAATATGAAGACGACGATGTAAAAGTCGAGGTTGGTAAATTTGCCTGGGATAACGGTGACGGTACTTGTTCTGCTACCGGAACAGGTGGTCCGACCGGTGTCGTTCATCGCACCATTTATATTCCGATGACAACCATTGCTGACGGTGCAACCATGACCGTTCCGTCGCGTTATAAAGCCGCTATCGCGGACAAGTGCAGTATATTCATGAATGTGAGCGATGTCCCGACTGTAGGTAACAAAATCTTCGTTAATAACACCACGGGGGCAATTACTAATGCGGCTGCCGGTTCCTCTGTTGCTGGTGCAACTGAAACCTCATTCAAAATTGTCACCCTTTGCGACAATACTGCGGCTGCTGGCATTCTTGTCGGTGTGACAAATTGGGAGTAATATATAATGAACATTAATGAAATTCGAGAACTTAAAGACTATGGCTTTGTTTTTAACGGCTATCAGAGCTTTATTGATAAATCCAATCCGTCCAAAATGGCGATGGATGCTGAATTGCTGACACCGCCAAATGCCGGCGTTCCGGTTGAATATACTGCTTTTCTGGATCCGACAATCATTCGTATTTTGAATGCTCCGACCAGAGCAAGACGTATTGTCGGTGAACGCAAGATCGGTGACTGGACTACGCCGTATGTTCGTTTCACAATGATTGAACAGACCGGCTTTGTTCAGCCGTATGATGATTATGCTGATAATGGCAAATCTGATGTCAATCCGACCTTTCCGACTCGCGAAAATTACGTGTTCGAAACGACAATTGAATATGGCGATCGCGAGAGTGATATCGCTTCTCGGGCTAAATTCAATCTGATTTCCGAAAAACAGCAATCTGCCGCCACCACGATTGACTTGGCGATGAACCGTTTTTATTTCTACGGTGTTGCAGGTTTGCAGAACTTTGGTTTATTGAACGATCCCAACCTGCAACCGGCTTTAACGCCTGCCAATGTTGGAACAGAGGAAGCTCCGGTTGTGAAATGGGAAGATAAGACGGCCGTTGACATGTACAACGACATTTTAGCTATGGTTGCTGATCTTTCAAACCGTTCTTTTGGCTATATTGATGAAAATTCACGGTTAAAATTGGTTGTCAGTCCGAAGATTTCGCCGCTGCTCTTGAAGACTTCCAATCTGATGACAGAGTCGGTTAAATCTTTGATTGAAAAGAGTCTGCCGAATTTGGAAATCGTAGTTGCACCGGAAATGTCGACCAAAGCGGGCGAATTGGTTCAGATGTATGCTGATGTTGTTTCGGCTGACGGTGTGACCAATAAAGTTGCTGATTTGGTCTTTT
>OHGK01001421.1_pt1 | contig 12839 bp, 8 predicted proteins | sample 1567671 | NCBI WGS metagenome assembly OHGK01 (sample SAMEA3879577, study PRJEB24766) | human gut metagenome | biome: human-associated habitat; feature: feces | place: USA | collected 1985/1987 | reverse complement strand
GGGTGGAGAAGAAGTGATTGAAACCATCCGCCACATCATCGGTGCAGGCATCCCGGTAATGGGACATCTGGGACTGATGCCGCAGTCTATCAATAAATATGGTACATACGGCGTACGTGCCAAAGAAGATGCGGAAGCCGAAAAGCTGATGAGCGATGCACGGCTGTTGCAGGAAGCAGGCTGTTTCGCCTTGGTTCTTGAAAAGATTCCGGCTGCGCTGGCTGCCCGGGTAGCTCAGGAGCTGACGATCCCGGTTATCGGTATCGGTGCAGGAGGGGCAGTCGACGGTCAGGTGCTGGTCGTTACCGATATGTTGGGCATGACCAAGGGATTCAGCCCACGTTTCCTCCGTCGGTATGCCGATTTGCACACCCTCATGACGGATGCCATCGGAAACTACGTTTCTGATGTGAAATCCTGTGATTTCCCGAACGAGTCCGAGCAGTATTGATTCCGCTTATGGCAATGGATATACTGCATTCTTCGGGAGGCAGAAGTAACTTGTGGAACCGGAATTTCAGCTTTTTGGTGATAGCCAACCTGCTGTTGCATGCAGCTGTGTACATGCTGTTTCCGGTTTTTCATCATTGGATGGTGAGACAGTGGCACTGTTCCGACCTGTATGCCGGAGGGGTGACCGCTGTTTTCGGTATATCACTCTTCCTTCCGGGGCTTTTCAACAATTATCTGGTAGATACATACAAGCGGCAGTCTGTCTGTATACGCAGCATCCTGTTGTTGGCACTCATCAGCCTGGCCTATCCGTATGTAGAACATTTCCAGACATTATGGTTGCTATGGATGATTCAGGGGGCAGCCTTTGCCGTCGTGCTGATGGCTACGGGAAGTACGTTGGTCATTGATGTGACTCCCAGCCAGAAGCGGAATCAGGCGAATGTCTGCTTCACGTGGGCAGGCATATTCGGTATGATAGCCGGTCTGATGGGCGGATATCACGCAGAGACTCTGCTGACCTTCCCGCAGCTGACCTATTGTTCGGCATTCCTGTCGGTAGGTGCTATCCTGTTGATTTCCATGGTTACAGTGACTTTCCGGGCTCCTTTGGAACTTCCGCTTCTGTCATTCGACCGTTTCATCCTGTTCCGTTCACTGGGACCGGGATTGAATATGATGGCCGTACCTTTTGTTCTGGGAATGATTCTCAGTACAATCTATGATTCTTTTTTCTATCTTTGCATAGGTGGCGGTTTTATCTGTTTCCTGTTCCTGAAGGCTGCTACGGTTACACGTGCCGACGGACGTCTGTTGGTGACTATCGGACAGCTCCTGACAGGGGCGGGGTTATTGGTTCTCTATTATTCGGATGCAGGCATTCATTTATGGGGAGCCGGATTCCTGATAGGACTGGGGGCTGCAGCTTCTATTTCGCAATTCCTTTTTGTGATGATACAGCTTCCTCTGCATTGTGAACGTGGAACAGGCTATCATACCTATCAGCTGTTGTGGGAGCTGGGTATCCTGTTGGGAGTCATGTCCGGTAAATGGACGGCGGCTACTCCATCCGGTAATCCTTTCATTGTTGCCCTGGTGGTATGTCTGGTCGGACTGATAGCTTATCAGTTGGCAGTGCACCGTTATTATCGGAAGCAGATGGAGCGAAGAAAGATTTGATTTTATTTTTAACAGTTAAAAGAATATGGCAGACGACAAGAAGATTATTTTCTCAATGGTGGGAGTAAGCAAATCCTTCCAGAACAACAGACAGGTATTGAAAGACATCTACCTATCCTTTTTCTATGGTGCCAAGATCGGTATCATCGGTTTGAACGGTTCCGGTAAATCTACGTTGATGAAGATTATCGCCGGTATCGACAAGAGTTATCAGGGAGAAGTGGTCTTCTCACCGGGATATTCGGTGGGTTACCTGGCTCAGGAGCCGGTACTTGACAATACCAAGACCGTAAAGGAAGTGGTGATGGAAGGTGTACAGCAAGTGGTAGATACCTTGGCTGAATACGAGGAAATCAACAATAAGTTCGGGCTGCCGGAATATTATGAAGACCCGGAGAAGATGGATGCGCTGTTTGCCCGTCAGGCGGAACTGCAGGATATCATCGATGCAACCGATGCCTGGAACCTGGACAGCAAGCTGGAACGTGCCATGGACGCCCTCCGTTGCCCGCCAGAAGACCAGTTGGTAGAGAATCTGTCGGGAGGTGAACGTCGCCGGGTTGCCTTGTGCCGCCTGTTGTTGCAGAAACCGGATATCCTTCTGCTGGACGAGCCGACCAACCACTTGGATGCGGAAAGTATCGACTGGCTGGAACAGCACCTGCAGCAGTATGAAGGAACGGTGATTGCCGTTACACACGACCGTTACTTCCTGGATCATGTAGCCGGATGGATTCTGGAGCTCGACCGTGGCGAAGGTATTCCTTGGAAAGGTAACTACTCCAGCTGGTTGGAACAGAAGACCAAGCGTATGGAGATGGAGGAAAAGACAGCCAGCAAGCGTAGAAAGACGCTGGAACGTGAGTTGGAATGGGTACGCATGGCTCCGAAGGCCCGTCAGGCCAAGGGTAAGGCCCGTTTGAATTCGTACGACAAGCTCTTGAACGAGGATGTGAAGGAGAAGGAAGAAAAGCTGGAGATCTTTATCCCGAATGGTCCGCGTCTGGGCAACAAGGTTATCGAAGCGAAACATGTGGCCAAAGCATACGGCGACAAGTTGCTGTTCGACGATTTGAACTTCATGCTTCCACCGAACGGAATCGTAGGTGTCATCGGTCCGAACGGTGCCGGAAAGACAACGCTGTTCCGCTTGATTATGGGGCTTGAAAAGGCTGATAAAGGGGAGTTTGAAGTGGGCGAAACCGTAAAGGTGGCCTACGTAGACCAGCAGCATCGTGACATTGATCCGAACAAGACGGTTTATCAGGTCATCAGCGGCGGTAACGATTTGATTCGTATGGGAAACCGCGATGTGAATGCCCGTGCATACCTGAGCCGTTTCAATTTCTCCGGTTCCGACCAGGAAAAGCTTTGTGGTATGCTTTCGGGTGGTGAGCGTAACCGCCTGCACCTGGCGATGGCATTGAAGGAAGAAGGTAACGTACTTTTGCTGGACGAGCCGACCAACGATATCGATGTGAATACCCTGCGTGCTTTGGAGGAAGGTCTGGAGGATTTCGCCGGATGTGCCGTAGTCATCAGTCACGACCGTTGGTTCCTCGACCGTATCTGTACACACATTCTGGCTTTCGAAGGTAACAGTGAAGTCTTCTATTTCGAAGGTTCTTATACCGAATACGAAGAAAACAAGATGAAACGTATGGGTAACGTAGAGCCGAAACGTGTCCGTTACCGGAAGTTGATGGAAGATTAATGATCGATATGAAAAAAACGAACTCGCGTGTTGATTGAAACATGAGTTCGTTTTCATGAAAACGTCCGTTCGTGTGACATCATACGAGCGGACGTTTTTGAGTAAACAGGAATAGGGGTTTTTATGCCTCTTCAGGTGTAAAGATTTAAGAATGGTTGCCAAATATTTGTTAAATTTTTCTTTCTGCGGCGAATTTCCATAAGAATGTCATGAATTATCTCGCTGAAAATGTTATTTTTGTATACATTTTCATTTTTTATTCATTAAACAAACTAAAACAGACTTATGAGAAAATATCTGAAACATTTCCTTTTGTTTGCAGTATTTTTTACATGTAGTATTGCAACGGCTGTAGCTCAGGCTACATTGAAAGGTAAGGTCGTAGATGCGGAAACTGATGAGCCGCTGATTGGCGCAACGGTTTCGGTCAAAGGACAAACGGTAGGTGCTGTCACCGACATGGACGGTTTATTTACGTTGAAAATTACCACTTCGGGCGCAACCGTCGAATTCAAATACCTGGGGTATAAGGACGAGACGATGAAGGTTACCCAGAAAGGTAATGTCAATTTAGGAACTGTCCGTCTGCACCCCGATGCTCATGTATTGGGCGATGTGGTCATCACTTCGCAGATTGCTGTGGCACGTAAGACTCCGGTAGCCGTTTCCAGCGTTGCAATGGATTTCATCGAAGAAAAATTGGGTACACAGGAATTTCCTGAAATCTTGAAATCTACTCCGGGTGTTCATGCCAATAAAGATGGTGGTGGTTATGGTGACTCCGAAATCTATATGCGTGGATTCGGCAATGAGAATATTGCTGTCATGGTGAATGGTGTCCCGATGAACGATATGGAATGGGGGGGTGTCTACTGGTCAAACTGGGCCGGACTGACCGATGTGACACGTACCATGCAGACGCAGCGTGGTCTGGGTGCTTCGAAGGTATCGGCTCCTTCTGTCGGTGGTACCATCAACATCATCACACAGAGTCTGGAAAGCAAGAAAGGTGGAACCGTATCTTATGCGTTGGGTAACGATGGCATGAACAAGATTCTATTCAGTGTTTCTACCGGACTTACCAAATCGGGCTGGGCCATGACTTTGCTGGGTTCCAAGAATTGGGGTAACGGATACGCTCAGGGACTGGATTTCGAAGGTTACAATTATTTCTTGAATATTTCCAAGCGATTGAATGATGCCCATCAGTTGTCATTTACAGTGTTTGGCGCGCCGCAGACTCACTATCAGCGTAACGGTGCCCTGACTATCGCAGACTGGAAGATGACGGAAGAGGTATATGGTATCAAGAACTATAAGTACAATTCTACTTACGGTTTCGATAACGAAGGTCGCAGAAGAACCAGTGAATACAATTCTTACCACAAGCCTCAGATCAGTCTGAACCACCAGTGGCAGATTAATGAAAAGTCTTCTTTGAGTACAGTGGCATACGTTTCTATCGGTCGAGGTTACGGTTATTCCGGACAGGGTAACGAATACTATGGATATTCTTATCAGGATTGGAGAGGTGCCAACTACGGTACACTGCAGACTAAATTCCGTAATCCTGACGGTACTTTCGATTACGGAGCCATCCAGGATATCAATGCGGAAAGTGAATACGGTTCTATGTTGGCCATGAGTCTGTCGAAGAACTATCACAACTGGTACGGATTGTTGTCTACCTATACCACCAAGTTCGGTAAATACATCGATTTCTATGGCGGTGTGGATTTCCGTTATTATAAAGGTACACATACCAATGAAATTTCTGACTTGTATGGAGGACAGTATTTCATGGACTCTACCCGTGGAGATGTGCTGCCCGAAAACAACAGTGCGGCTGCCGACCCGATGTGGAAATACCAGAAATTAGGGGTAGGCGACGTTGTTTACCGTGATTATGACGGACATGTGTTGCAGGAAGGTGCCTTCTTCCAGACAGAGTTTAACAAAGACAAGTTGTCTGCGTTCGTGGCCGGTTCATTGTCGAACACTACTTACTGGCGTTACGACCGTCTGTTCTATGACAAGGCTCATGCAAAATCAGACAACATCAGTTTCATCGGCTTTACTGCCAAGGGTGGTGCGAACTATAACATTACCGACAATCACAATGTATTCTTCAATTTAGGTTATATCAGCCGTGCGCCGAAATTCTCTTACGGTGCTTTCATGCAGGCCAATGCCAGTCATGCCATCAATAAGGATGCCAAGAACGAGAAAGTGCTTTCGTTCGAATTGGGTTATGGTTTCCGCAACAGCTGGCTGACTGCCAACGTGAATGCCTACTGGACCAAGTGGCTGGATAAGGCGATGACCAAATCAGGTCAGCTCGACAACCAGGAACGTACCGAATATTATATGAACATGACCGGTGTAAACGCCTTGCACAAAGGTGTGGAACTGGATGTGAAGATTACTCCGCTGAAGTGGTTGGACATCAACGGTATGTTCTCAATCGGTGACTGGAAATGGGACAGCAACGCTACCGGTTACGCATACGATGACGCCGGAGTTCCTCTGACAGAAAACGGTACGCCTGCCAGCGGTATCGGTGCTGCCGACCATGTATCGGCTTCCATCAACCTGAAGGGCGTACGTGTGGGAGGTTCTGCACAGACAACCGCCGCACTGGGCGCTACATTCAAGATTGGCAAGTCTATCCGTGTAGGAGCAGACTGGACTTATTACGGACGTAACTATGCTTACTATTCATTCAGTGGTAGTGATTTGAAGCTGGGACAGGAAATCAGTATCGCCGATCCGTGGAAGGTTCCGGCAGCCAGCCAGATTGATATGAATGCTTCTTATCGTTTCAAGTTAGGTAAATTGGACGCTGTTCTTTCTGGTAACGTGAACAACCTGCTTGATTACCAGTATATTTCAAAGGCTTACAATCCTCGTTCAGGAACTGTTTCCGATGAAACCATCTATTGTTATTACGCTTTCGGACGTACTTATAGTGTGAGACTGAGAGTAAACTTCTAATCACTTGTTTAATAGCAAAGAATCTATGAAGAAAATATTATTTATATCAACTGCATTGCTGGCTACCTTGACAGCGTGCGAAGACTATAACGACCAGTTTAATATCGGCTCTCAGATTTCGGATGTGAAGAAGGGAGTTGCCATTAAATTGGAGGCTTCGGATTATGCGGCAGTGGCCAATAACGCGACCAATAAGGAAGTGGCCTTGTCGAAAGACCCGGAAAACGGGACATACGTAGCTGCTCTTGAGGCCATCGGTAAAAACCGGTATTTCGCCAGCAAGACGGAAGCCGAATGGTTCCTGCCGGCTTTCATTACAGAAAAGTACCCGCAGGCCGATGCCGGTTCCCGTTTCTCTGTTTCCTATAACATGTATCGCGAACCGTCTACTTATCTGTCCGACTTCAAGAACCTGAAGGAATATACGTTGGTGAATGCCGATTACCGGAATGTGTGGGGTGAAACGGCTACAGCTACTTACCTTTCTCCGTCAACTCTGAAGAAATTGCCTGAAGTGTTGGCCGCTAAAATCGACAAGCCTGCCGAAGGCGATATGGTGGCAGTCAACTATGCTTATTCGGAATTTGAGCCGAGTGCAGGCGGCGGTTCCGTTATCCCGATGGTCTACCAGCAGGTTACTTCCTTCGATGGAGAGGCCGGTAATTATGTGATTGCTGCCAAGGCCGATGACGGCAACTATTATCCGTTCGGTAAACTGGATAAGGAAAGCAACAATTATGGCTATATGAATCCGGCTCCGATTACGGTAGGTGAAAACGGAGTGATTGCCAACGCCGACGGAGCGGAACAGGTGGTGACACTGGGCAAGACCGAAAAGGGCTTTACTTTGTTGAACGGTTGGTCCAAGTATATCTACATGAGTGGTACCTACAATAGCTTCAATGTAAGCGAGACAGTGCCGACAGAAGGTGCGGAATGGGTGCTGAACAGCAACGGTGACGGTACATTCGCCTTGAAGAATGTAGAGAAGGACAAGACAGTGAAGCTGACTTATATCAATGACAAATACAGTTACGGATGTTATCCGGAATCCAGCTATGCTTATTTTTCTGATCCGATGACTACTGAAACCGGTAAGTTCTCCATCAAGGATGTAACGCTGCCGGAGGGTTCTACCTATGTATGGAAAATCGATTCATACGGTTATTATAAAGGTTCGGCATACGTAGGTGGTAAGAATCTGGCTTCTGAAAGTTATGTGGTTTCTTCTGAAATTGACCTGTCGGAAGCTACGGCTCCGGTATTGTCTTTCAACCTGGCACTGAATTTCCTGAGCGGTAACAAGGCTACGGATTTCTTCCAGGTGAAGGTTGCTTCGGACTACACGGGTGATGTGGCTGCCGCTACATGGACCGATGTCGCTTACGATGCTTCGGGCATCGGAAGTTCATGGGACTTCACCGACCAGCGTATCGATTTGAGTGCGTTCAAGGGCAAGAAGATTGTGGTTGCCTTTGTTTACAAGAGTACGGATGCCTGTGCACCTACTGTTGAACTCAAGAGTACCCTGGTACAGGAAAAGGATGCGAAATATTGGGATGTATGTCTGTTCAAGGAAGTCGCTGAAAACGAAGTGGAAGCTGCCCTGTTGAGAATGAGCCGTGCATCAGGCGCTTATGCCAACTCTTCTGCTCTTTATGTCTACACCGATGGTGCTTGGGTGGAATATTCGAAGGAAGATGTCAATGTATTGGTTGCCGATCCGAAGTTCTATGCGGAACTGGGTACCGAATATGTTTCCAAACCGTCTGTTATCTTCCCGGTTTATCTGACTCAGAAATTCCCGTATGCGGCGAAAGGTGATCAGGTAGCTGTGGTCTACAAGAATGCGGCAGATGCCGACCTGATTGTAGAGGAATATACATTCAACGGTACTTGGGCTGTCTCTACCAATTACTCTACCCGTACGACAATCTTTGAAAAGGCTGCCGACGGAAGTTATACCGCACAAGCCGGTGTTTATCTGGACGAGGCACTGACTGGTGGCAGTGACGGTGGATTTACGGTACAGGATGTAGCGTTGACAGGTGTCAGCTATGTATGGAAGAGCGATGCCAGCTACGGTTGGAAGGCTTCTGCCTTTATGAACAATACCAACTATGAAACAGAAAGCTGGTTGCTTACTCCGGCCATTGACTTGTCAGAGGCAATGAGTCCTCAATTGTCATTCGAAGAGGCTCACAAGTTCTTGAATGGCAATCCGCTTTCCGAATACATGATGGTGAAGATTTCTACTGACTATGTAGACAATGTGGAAACGGCTACCTGGGAAACCCTGGAAGTGGACGAAACCCAGTGGTCTGACGGTCAGAGTTGGGATTTCTACAAGGTCGGTCCTTATAGCCTGAGCAGTTATGTAGGTCAGGTAGTACGCCTTGCGTTCATCTACAAGAGCTCTAGCAGTGCGGCTCCTACCTGGGAAATCAAGAATGTCTTGGTCAACGAGGCTGAATAATTTGAAATAGTGTCATCCGCTGGCTCTTCTTTCGTGCGATGGAAGAAGAACCGGCGGATTTTTTTAATTCTATAGCGTTACGAATCAGTGATGAAGAACTATTTACTGGTACTTGGACTGGCATTGGGCCTGTTCAATGTGAGTTGTGAAGAGCAGAATACGCTCCCTAACGGTTATGTGGAAACTACGCAGGACGGTGCATATACTTCTGTCCTGAAGGGATATGAGAATCCTGCATTGGGATTTACTACTTGCCAGCCGGAGGGTTTCAATGCTTCTTTTTATATACAGGACAAATCTTTTTGTGGCTCGGCCTATTCGTTTGTAAGCGTTTCGGCCCACCGGTTGGACGACATGGCCGAAGTGCCTGCAAATGCGGATTGGCAGCCGTCGGCTGCTGTCGTACCGGATGGGGCCTATTGGGTACGTTACCGGGATACGCAGGTGTATCGTTTCCTGAAGATGCGGGTGATGCAGATTGACGGGAATGCGGTGACGCTGGAATACGTCATTGCCACGGAAACAGTGGCTATTCCGAACGAGAATGTAAATGCCAATGCCGGTTATGAGAATGTTTCGGTAACCGGGTATGAGATGCCTCGTCTGGATGACCGCTACGTGTATGCCGACCATTATGTGACGGTGAACGGAGTAGAACGGCTGAATTATGCGTTGGAATGGAATCCGGACATGCGCCATGCCAATTGGGTGGCTTTCTCGTTCGACAGTACCAGCTCGGCCGATGTCGTGAAACGTACCGATGCATGGGCGGTCGACCCGAAACTGCCTGAGGACATGTGGACGATGGAAGAAGACCACAAGAGCGACGGTTTCGATAAGGGTCACCTGTGTGCTTCCGAAGACCGTGTCTATAGCAAGGAGGCCAATGAACAGACATTCTATTACAGCAACATGTCTCCGCAGCTGAATGACTTCAACGGTGGATTCTGGGCCAAAATGGAAGCCCGTGTTCAGAGCTGGGGGCGTTCTACTGTTTCGGGTACTTTCGATAAGGTATATGTCGCCAAAGGTGGAACCATGAACGAGCTTTTGAAGAACTTCACCGGAACCAAGGTATCGGGCGGTACACCTACGACCGATGAAAATGGTTTCACGATTCATGGTCTGGCTTGTCCGAAGTATTATTTTATGGCCGTGCTGGCACAGAAAGGAGATTCTTTCCAGGCAATCGGCTTCCTGGTGGAACACAAGGAAGGACATCCCCGTAATCCTTCGGCCGACGAGTTGAAACAATGCGCGGTTTCTATCGACGAACTGGAAAAGAAAACGGGTATTGATTTCTTCTGTAACCTGCCGGACAATATCGAAGAAGCGGTCGAAGCGGCTTACGATGTAAATGCCTGGGCCTGGTAACCCCGCTCAGATATGAATCCCATAATCCTGCTTGATTTCATCCATCACGAACATGCTTTCCAGCGAGCCCAGGCTGTCGATGGTACCCAGTACGTTCAGAATGAATTCCTGGTAATGCTTCATGTTCCGTGCATGGATTTTCAGCAGGTAATCAGAACTTCCGGAGATATTGTAACACTCGGTTACCTCCGGAATTTTTTTGATGATTTCTGTAAATTCCGTGGCGATATCCCGGTTCAGCCGACGCAGTTTCACGCTGCAGAACACCACAAATCCCTGATTCAGTTTGTCGGCATCCAGCACTGCAATGTATTTCTTGATATATCCTTTATTCTCCAGCCGCTTCAGCCGTTCGAAGACGGGGGTGGAGGAGAGGTTTACTTGCGCGGCCAGTTCTTTGGTGGTCAGCCGGGCATTCTCTTGCAGGATACGCAGTATCTGCAGGTCGGTCTTGTCAAGTGTATCCATAGAATAATATTCTTTATCCGGACGCAGTCGGCCGGTGTTTCTGATTGATTTTTCTGTTTCCTGCTGCAAAAATAGCTATATTTTCTGTATTTTTCTCAGATATTGGTGAATAACTCTACGTATGCTACCTTTGCCGTCAGTAGAAACATTCATTGATAGACTTATGGACAGAAACAGCTTACATTTCGAGACTTTGCAGTTGCACGTGGGACAGGAACAGCCGGATTCGGCGACCGATGCCCGTGCCGTACCCATTTACCAGACCACTTCGTACGTTTTCCGCGATTCGGCCCATGCCGCTGCCCGCTTCAGTCTGGAAGAGGCTGGAAATATTTACGGTCGTCTGACGAACCCTACACAGGGAGTGTTCGAAGAACGGATCGCTGCGTTGGAAGGGGGAGTGGCGGCCCTGGCGGTGGCTTCCGGTGCGGCTGCCATTACGTATGCCATCCAGAATATCACCCGTCAGGGAGACCACATCGTAGCGGCGAATACTATCTACGGAGGAACCTATAACCTGTTGGCGAATACCTTGCCGGTCTATGGAGTGACGACCTCGTTTGTCGACCCGAGCGATTTGAATAACTTCGAGCAGGCGATTCAGGAGCATACAAAGGCCATTTTCATCGAGACCTTCGGCAATCCGAATTGCAACCTGATTGATCTGGAGAAAGTAGCGGATATTGCCCACCGTCACCGCATTCCGCTGATTGTAGACAATACGTTCGGTACTTCTTACCTCATTCGTCCCATGGAACACGGAGCGGACATTGTGGTACATTCCGCCACGAAGTTCATCGGCGGACACGGAACCTCTTTGGGAGGGATTATAGTCGATTCCGGAAAGTTCGATTGGGCTGCTTCCGGTAAGTTCCCGCAACTGACCGAACCGGACCCCAATTACCACGGTGTCCGTTTTGTCGAGGCGGCTGGTGCGGCAGCGTATGTGTTACGTATCCGGGCTGTCCTGTTGCGTGATACGGGAGCTTGTATCAGTCCCTTCAATGCTTTCCTGCTGCTTCAGGGACTTGAAACGCTGTCGTTGCGTGTGGAACGTCATGTCGAAAATGCCTTGAAAGTGGTAGCGTTCCTGCAGGCTCATCCCAAGGTACAGCAGGTGAATCACCCTTCGTTGCCCGGTCATCCGGACCATGTGTTGTATCAGCGGTATTTCCCGAAAGGTGCGGGTTCTATCTTTACGTTCTCCCTGGCAGGTGGAAGGGAAGAGGCTTTCCGTTTCATCGACCGCCTGGAAATCTTCTCCCTGTTGGCCAATGTGGCCGATGCCAAGTCGCTGGTGATTCATCCGGCCAGCACTACCCATTCGCAGCTTACGGCGCAGGAACTGGTCGAGCAGGGGATATCGGAAGGAACCGTGCGGTTGTCGGTCGGTATAGAGCATATTGATGATTTGTTGGCCGACTTGGAGCAGGCCTTGGCTGCGGTCTGAAAAAGAAAAGGTGTGTCAGGAGATTCCCGACACACCTTTTTCCGTGTTTCTTGCAGTAAAAAAGAATTAAGCTTCAGCCGGAGCTTCAGTTGCTTCTTCAGCCGGAGCAGCTTCAGCGTTAGCGGCAGCTTCTGCTTCTGCTTTTGCAGCAGCTTCAGCAGCTTTCTTTTCAGCTACTTTCTTAGCGATTTCTTCGTTTACTTTCTTTTCTGCTTCCAGACGTGCTTTAGCTTCAGCCTTCTTAGCTTCTACTTCTTTAGCTTTTGCTTTTGTAGTAGCTGTTTTTATTGATGTAATTTCAACCTTTGTATATGGTTGTCTATGTCCTTTTTTAACTCTAGTAGACTTCTTATTTGGTTTGTATCTGAATACTGTTATTTTTCTTTGCTTTCCTTGTTTAACAATAACTCCTTCAACTTTAGCGCCAACATAAGGATTACCTACTACACCGTTAGCCATTAAGACTTTATCAAAAACAACTTTGTCTCCTTCTTTTCCTTCTAGTTTTTCAACGTAGATAGTTTCTCCTTCAGAAACATAGTATTGTTTTCCACCAGTTTCAATAATTGCTTTCATTTTCTTACCTCCTTACATTATATTTTAAGACTCACTCTTAAGGTGTCATTTATGAACTTTTACCTTTTCAATGTGGTTGAGTAATTTCAACTCGAGGTCTTTAAAACAATATTAATTTTATCATAAAAATATGTATTAGTCAAACAATTGTTGTG
>OHGK01001419.1_pt1 | contig 12846 bp, 13 predicted proteins | sample 1567671 | NCBI WGS metagenome assembly OHGK01 (sample SAMEA3879577, study PRJEB24766) | human gut metagenome | biome: human-associated habitat; feature: feces | place: USA | collected 1985/1987 | reverse complement strand
CTCGTCCATGCGCTTGTGGCGACGGTCTTTCCCGTGAAGGTCAGCCGCGCGGGCTGCGCACCGAGTGCGGCGAGCGCCCCTGCCGCAGTTGCCGCTCCTGTGCCGCCTGCGGCGACGGGCAGTGTGCCCGCCTGCAGCGTCCCGCCCGTGCCGGTGTACACGGCCTTGTTTGCCTCAGTGCCGATTTTGCCGTCGTGGGTGAGCGCGCCGTGGGCATGGCTTGTTGCCGCTGCGCCGATGGAAGCGGGGGAAACAGGATCCTCCCCGCCTGTGGCATGGCGGGCGGCATGCGCTGCCTGCCCCGTCGCAGCGGCTGCCGCATAGGCCGCGTCTGCCGCCGCTTCCGCGGTTTCTACAGCTTGCGCCGCCTGCGCCATCAGCGTCACCAGCAGCGGGTATTCGCTCGTTGCCTGCACGGTCTCGTCGTTCAGGATTCCGCGGCGGCAGGTGAAGTTAAACTTCGCGCTCGTTACGAGCGTAGTGAGCGCCCCGCCGGAATACACCTGCAATTCGCACTCTACCATGCCCGGTGCGAACGAGGTGTTGAACAGCGTGATCGTCACCTCATTCATCGCGGTGCCGCCGATAAAGACGCCGCCTTCCTCCACGCCGCTGTCTTGGGATGAGGTCCCCGTCGACTTGGAGAAGATGGCGAGCACCCGGCATCCGGCCAGATTCACGGGTACGCCGTCGTCCGTCAGGGTAATGTGCAGCACATTTCCCGTGTCACCCTCCACCACGGTGAATTCCCGGTTGGAAATCGAACGGCTAATATCAAGCGCAATCTCAAATTGTTTTAATACTTCTGCGCCGTCCATATGCCGCTGCCTCCTATCCCGCCGCGCTTGGGGTTGGCTTTCGCTTCGAGCGCCGCATAGCCCGCCGCGCCGAGCGCGTTGTAAAGCTCCTCCCGGCTTTCCTTCCATTGCGCAGCGTCGGAGGAAAACAGCTGCCGGCGCTCCCCTTCGCGCATGCGCAGCACAAAGCTCTCGTATTCCGCCGGGGTCATGGTGAAATAAGCGTCGTCCGCGGCGCTGCCCGCGCGGCGCTTCACCGTGGCGGCGCCGCTTGCCGCGTTTGCGCTCTGGTATGCCGCGTACCATTGCGCGGCAAGGCTCGCCGCCGCGTTTTGCGCGTTGTAGCGCATCTGCGCGTTCTGCATCTGCGCCTGTAAATCCAAGTTGGCGTAATATTGCAGGTAGGACGCTACCCGCTCGGAAAGAGCGGCTGCGTAGTTGGATTCCAGCATCGCCACATCCCGTTCCGTGTTGGCCATCTCGCGCCCCTTTACAGAGGTCACATAGGTGGAAGCCCCCATCCCGCGGGAAGCCGCGTCCGCGTCCAACTCCGCCATGTTCGTTTCTCCCCGCGCGCGCCGCGCCTCGATGGCCTGGTCCGTTGCCGGGCGCAGGGAGGCTTCCGCATCCGCCTGGATCTGCGCGCGCGAAGGCGTGCTGACCTGCACCGCGGGTACGGACAGCATCGAAAGCGCCTGGTCATAATATCCGCCGTAAATGCTTGCCGGCGCGCTCCAGGCGTTTGCATTGCGCACCGTTGTGGCCTCGTAAGCCGCCTGGGTCTTCGGCCCCCAGATCCCGTCCGCCGTTACGCCGAGGCGCGTCTGGTATTCCTTCACCTTTTGCCGGCTGTCCACGCCGGCGGGCGGGGTATAGCCCGCCAAAGAATAACTTGCCATGTTTGATTTCCTCCATTCATTGGTTGGTTTCGAGCGCCGCGAGCCGGGCTTCCAGCTCCGCGATCTTCTGGCTCAAAATCGTAAAGTTTTGGTTCAGGCAGTTTTCGTTCGCTTTTACGCGCTCCGTATAGGCCTGCCGGTTCGCCTCCCGCTCCGCCCCGGCGGGCAGGGCGATATAATAGAGCGCGCGCATATCAAGCGCCATTATTCCGTCCTCCTCCGTTCGTCAAACAGCAGCTCCGCGCCCGCCTCCAGCACGAATCGGCCGCCCGCCTCGTTGTAAAAGCGCATGGAAAACGTGCGCCCTTCGTTGAGCAGCGGCACTTCGAGCACGGTCGCGCGCGTGTCCGGCACGCGCATGCGATGAGTGGCCGTGTGGTTGTCGATGGTCATGTCCATGAGGATCACCGAATCCGGCAGGTCGCTGCTGCCGCGCAGGTAAAGCTCGCGGATGCTTTTTACGCAGCCCTTGTCGTGCAGGTCGGTCAGCGGCGTCTGCCACCAAGCCTCGATGGGCGCGCCGTCGTAGGAGGTTCCTTCCCCGAAGCGGCAGACGCGCCGCGCGCCGTCGGTCAGATACAATACGCCGCCCCGGGCGCAGAGGTCGCCTGCCGCAAAGCCGCGCCGCAGCATATAGGTGCAGCGCACAAGGTCGTATTCCACGAGCGCACAGTTCCCGCCCTCGTCGATCGTAAAGTACAGCTTGTCCCGGCAGAGCGCGCCGCGCGAATCCGCGGCGGCCGCCCCTGCGAGCACCCTGCGGATGCGCCGCGCGTCCGGCATGGGCTCCGCGCTCACGCCGTTGAAGCAGCAGAGGCCGCCGCCCGTGAGGTAGTACAGCGCGTCGCCCGAGGGGACGATCGCCGTATGCGCGGGCCGCTCGCCGCGCGCCTCCACCTCCTCCACGATGTAGTTTCCGGGCCGGTCGCCCAGGAGGCGGTAGATGCTGTGCCGTTTGAAGATCAAAAGCTGGTTGGAAAGCGCCGCCAGGCCGATGATCGGATCGCCGCCCGTGTCGCCCACCTCGGTGTGGCCGCCCTCCACGTTCGGGGAGGCTTCCACCGTCCCCCAGTCCTCGATGCTGCGGCCGCTTCCAGGCAGTTGGGACCAATAGAGCCGGTTCGGGTGCTCCGGGTCGCCCGCGGAAAACAGGCGGTTGCGGTACATGGCGAGGTAGAGCACTTTCACGTTTGAAAGCTGTGCCTCGCTGCCGAACGGGGAAGCCGATGCGCCGTCGTATTTCACGAGCTGCGCCTCCCCGCAGCCGATGATGAGGCAGTCCGTGCTGTCGATCCGCGCCTCCGCGAAATCGAAGCGGTGCTGCGTCAGTGCGGGGGCATAGGTATAAACGGCATTCCATGCGCCGTCCTTGTACGCATAGATCACATCCCCTGCGATAGCGATAAACTGCGCGCCGTCCTGCCGCTGGTGAACGTACAGCCTATGCAGCTTCTCCACGCCTGGAACGGGCGCTTCGATGTGCCTCACATACCCTTTGGCGACGGCGAGGCTGCCGTCCTCCGTGTCCATGTTGCAGGCGTCTGCGCTCATGCCTGCGGCGATGGCGTTCTCGTTTTTCGATTGGTCGATGCCGTAGAACTCATCGATGCGGTAAGCCTTCCTGCCCATGCGCTCACCACCTGTTCAGGATGCGGTAGCTGTCCGCGCCGCCCATGTGGGGCCGCAGCTTGGCTTTGCCCGCCTCGTACATCTGGAAGTAGATGTTGCCGCCGCGCTGCACGCCCACCTCGCCGCTTGCCCGTTCGCGCCCTACCACGTAGCACACGATGAGCCCGTGGCACCAGTCCGGCAGTTCCGGCACGTCCGTGGTGTTGGAAAGCGTGGGCGGCGCGAAGCGGTAGTTCACCTGAACGGCGCTGTCCGCCGCCGCGCCCGGCACGCAGAGCACGCCGGAATCCCCCGTTTCATGGAAGGTCATGTATCGCCCGAGGCGCTTCACGCCATGTACGCGGATGCAGGGGCGGGAGAGCTTACGCGTGTCGAGGAGTTTCCCTTCCAAAGTGAACTCCTCTGTCCTGCGGGGGCAATACGCCGCCGAAAGGTCCAGCACGGCCTCGTTGGCAAAGCGCGTGAGCTTCTCGCGCCAGGTGTCGAGCGTCTGCGCGTCGTGCCCACGGTCGAGCTGCGCGAGCGCGGATACAATGATGTCGTTGAGCGTCATAGCGCGTCCCCCTCACGGCCCGAGGCGCTTGCCGCGCCCCGCGCTGTATTCACGCACCCGCTCGCGGGAAAGCTCCGCAATCCGCTCGTTTTCCTGGATGAGCCTGGCGAGGCTTTCCGGCACCTGCACGGGTACGCCGCGTGGGATGCGGAAGAAGTAGCCGTTGAGCCCGCCCTCCCAGGGCGCGTTCTGCCCGTCGTCCGTGGGCGCGATTATCAGCTCCACCTTCGGCTCCGCCGCAAGGCGTTTGCCCGCTGCGCCGGAAAGCCGGTCGATCTCCCGGTCGCTCATGTATTTCATGTTTCATTCCTCCTGATTCGTCTGTTTCGTGTGTTCTATAAAAATCCAGCCTGAAGCGCGCCTTCTGCGCCTGGGTTACCCTGCTGCACGGCCAATCCTCCGGCATGATTGACAAAATGCCTGTAATAAGGCAATCCCCCGTCAGCGCTTACGCCGCTGGAATACGGCAATCCCCCGGCATGCTAACGCATGCCACCGCCCTTTCAAAAAGGGGGCGTTTGGGAGCGGTGAATTCCAGCGCTTTTCGTTTTCGGACGGCACTCGAGAGCGCACACCCCAAAAGGCTCCCTCTTAGAGGGAGCTGCCGCCGCAGGCGACTGAGGATTGTTTTACTCTCGCCGCCTTTCCTTCCGATCCCGCGCGCACAGCCCCCGCAGCTTCCCCTTTACGCGCTCACGCCGTGCTCGATGCGGAGCAGCCAGAGGTCGTTGAGGAGCGTCGCCGTATAAGCCATCACCTTCGCGCCGGCGGTCGCGCGCTGGTCGAGCGGATCGTCCGTGCCGGCGGAACCGCGGCCCTTGATGATGGTCGTGATCGCGCCGCCGCCGAGGTCGATCACGCCGTAAGCGTCCTTTCCGAACACGAGCGTCATGTGTACGTCGTCAGCCACCTTGGTGGTTTCGTCCACCTTGCCGGCCTCGGTGCTGTAAACGTAGGTGTCCACAGGGATCGCCGTGGAAACGGCGCTTGCGAGGGTGATCGTCTTTGCTGCACGGTCAACGCCTGCGACGGTGTATTCAGCCGTGCCGATCATCACCTTCGCGCCCTGTTTGGAAAGGAAGGCTTCCGCCTCCGCCGTGATCTCGTCCACCGTGACCACGGCGGAATTGGCCGTATGCGCCGCCACCTGGGTGTGTACGGCCTGGCGGATTACCTTGGCCTCCGTGGATTCCACGAATACCACGCCGAAAAGCATGCCGATCTCACCGGTGTAAAGCTGCTCCTTTGCGGCGTACTTGGAAACGTCCTGCCAAAGCGGATCCTCCTGGAGGTCGTAGGTCGCGTCCGGGGAGCAAATGCAGATGAAGTGCTGCTTGCGGCCATCCTTGCCGCCGAAGGGGCGCGCCTTCGCCTTTTTGAGCGTGCGCACGGCCTTGCGGATCTCGTCCACGCTCAGCGTGTCCGCCGCGGAAATCTCGCTGCGGGCGCTTTTGCCGCCCGCGCGCTGCACGTTGTTGCCGGAGCACATCGCGTCGCGCGTGATCCATTCCACGACCGTTCCGAGCTGCTCGCCCAAGAGCTCCGCACTGTCGGAAAGCACCTGTTCATAGGCGGTCTGCTCCAACAGGTCAGAGATTTCCACATATGCGCCGTACTGGCTCACCTCCGCTTCCACGGTGCTCTGCGAAAGGGTCTGGCCGTCCGGGGTCACGCCCTCGGTGAGCGCGCACATGTTCTCGTCGATGTCGAACAGGTTCCAGCGGCGGAATTCCACGCGCTTGCCGTTGTTGGGCGGGATGTGGCGCTTCTGGCCGTACTGCGCATGCACAAGGCGCGTACGTGCGCCCTCGAGGAGCTGCCGGTCAAAGAAGGTTTTGTTCAGGCCGGTGCCTTCCACAGTGTTTTTCGTCGTGTTTGTGATGTTTGCCATGTTGTCTGTTTCCTCTCTTTTCCTTTAGTTGATTTGTTCGGTTTCTCTTCAGCGGGAAAAATAGCGCTGCTTGAAGCGTTCAAACTCCTCGCTGGTCATGTTTGTGAAGTCCTCCTGCGCGCTTACGGGCGCCGCGCCGCGCAGTGGCGCGGGCAGCGCGCGGCGGGCGCGGAGCTTCTCCAGCACGGCCTCCTCCGCGTTCGGCTCCGCTGTCTGCGCCGCCTGGCCCGCCGTCCGCTCCGCCTCGTATACGCGCACGGCTGCGGCCGCGGGGAGCTCGCTCAGCAGCGTCTGAAACGCTGCGTCCTGCAAATACTCGCTTGCCGGGCGGGCGAGCCTGCCTTCGCGCTCCAGCTGCGCGAGCGCTGCCGCAGCCTGGCGGGAAAGCACGTCCATGCTTTCCGGCCGCGCGCCGCTTGAGAGCAGCTGCGCCGCCTGCTCCGCAGAAATGCCCAGCTCCTGCGTCAGCCCGTCCAGCAGTTCGCAGCCGATGCGGTATTCCGGGCTTTCCTCATACTCCGCGCGCACGCGGGCAGCAGCGTCCGTCTCGCGCATGCGCGCACCGGCCGCCGCACGGGCGATCGGCCCCAGTTCTCGTTTGTCCATCGTTCCTCCTTCCGCGCGTTTCGTTGCGCGCGGCGCGCCGTTGCGGCCGGCGCTGGCCAAAAATAAAAGCGGCGCGCTCATCCCTGCGTGCCGCATGGCGGTATGGGCTTTCGCCCACCGTTCCACTGTCTGTATTTTACCAGAACGTTTGTGCGTAATCAACGGCACATTCCCGGCAAATATTGTGCATTCCTTGCGTAAAGAAGGGCGTACCCCGTAGCCCTTGCGCCCGATCCGTGGTATACTAAAGTTAAATTAACAGGCGCTTGCCCGATCAATCGGAGGTGATTCCCCTTTATGCGTGAATATGAACCCATCCGCATCCGCCCGCTCACGCTGCGCGGCGTATTCGGCATCACATGGAAGGTCTTTGGCCGCCGTCTCGGCGCGCTCGTGGGCTATGGCTTCCTTTATTTTCTCATCGTGCTCCTGGTGGCGGGCGTTTCCGTGCTGCCCACGCTCATGCCGCTGCTTTCGCAGCCGGATGTCCATCCTTCCGAGGCTGAAGTTCTTCGCATCGTCAGCGGCTCGCTTATGACGGTGATGCTCACGCTCCTTGGCAGTCTGCTGCTTGCGCTCCTTGTCGCGCCGGTCTATTCCGGCACGCTGTATGGCGAAATGTCCGCCCGCATCTATGGCAGTGCAAGCTCTGTCGGCCTGATGCTCAAGCGCAGTAAATATAGCTTGAAGCGTTTTTTCACGACGACCCTCTGCTATATGCTCGCCGCGTTTGCCATCGCCTTTGTGGTGAACATACTCGCCAGCGTGTTGGTAACGTTCGTTACGCTCTTCGCGGCGCTCGGGACGCTCCCCTCGCTTTTGAGCAGCGGCACGTTCCATGCCGGCGCCGGGATGATCGTGCCGGTTGTGCTGGGCGTCCTGCTCCTGCTCGTCGTGGAGCTTGCCGGCATGTCCTTTCTCCTGTTTGTCTATCCCATCGCGGTGAACGAGCCGGTGAAGAACTTCGCCGCCATCAAGCGCAGCTTCCAGCTCGTGTGGAAGCGCTTTGGCCGCGTGCTTGGCTGTGAGCTCATCGTGCTTGGCGTGGCGTTCCTCGCGGCGCTGCTGATCGTCCTCTGCTTTGTGCTTGCGCTTAGCCTAGCCAGCGCGGCGGCCGCCGCCGTGCTGGGCGTGCTTGCCGCGTTGGGCTATGCCGCGTTCGTGCTCTTCCTTGGGCCCTATGAAGCCGCGCTTGCGACGGTGCTGTATTTCGATTCCCGCGTCCGCCTGGAAGGCACCGCGTGGCTTGGCGAACCGGAGCAGCCGCAGGAGTCCGCGCAGCCGGATCCTGCCTGGCAGGAACCCGTACAGCAGCCGGGGGACGGTTCGCCGGAGGCATAAGGGGGCTGCCCTTCGCCGCCGATGGATAGGTACTACCCAAAAGGCTCCTTTGGCAAAGGAGCTTCATGGCGCAGCCATGACTGAGGATTGCCGTATCCGCGCAAACAGAGCTGCCGCCGCAGGCGGCTGAGGATCGTCTTGCCTCAGTGAACTGCCACACCCAAAAACGATATAACGAAATCAAATAAACAAAAGGGAGGAACCCATGGAACTGAAGAACAGAAAGGACATGAGCCCTGAATTCATGTGGGATTTCACCCACATGTTTCCCTCGAAGGAAGCGTGGGAGGCCGCTTACAAGGAAGCGGAGGCCATGACGGCCGGTCTTGCCGCGTATGAAGGCACGCTCGGCCAAAGCGCCGCCGCGCTGCAAACTGCGCTCGACGCGGTCAACGCCGCGGGCGAAAAGCTGGAACGCGTGTATCTCTATGCCATGCTGCATAAGGCGGGCGACAACGGCGACCCGGAATATCAGGCCATGGAAGCGCGCTGCGTGACGCTGCTTGTGTCCTACCAGATGGCAACCGCCTTCCTCACGCCGGAGATCCTCTCGATCCCGGAGGAAACGCTTGCCGCCTATATGAAGGAGGACGGCCTCACCACCTACCGCCATATGGTGGAGGATATGTGCCGCGCCCGGGCGCATACGCTCGACGCCGCACGGGAGCGCATGCTTGCCCAGCTTTCGGACGCCGCGCAAACGCCGGACAACAGCTTCACCATGCTCGAAAGCGTGGATATGACCTTCCCCGCCATTCTCGATGAGGAAGGCCGTGAAGTCACGCTCACCCACGGCAACTTCGGCGTGTACCGTGAAAGCAAGGACCGGCGCGTGCGCAAGGAGTCCTTTGAAAAATACTTCGGCGAGTTCAAGCGCTATATCAATACCTTTGCCGCCATGTACGCAGGCTCCGTGAAATTCGATACGTTCTTTTCCTCCGTCCGCGGCCACAAGAGCGCCTGTGAGGCGGCGCTGTTCAGCAACAACGTGCCCATCTCCGTGTATGACAGCCTCGTCGAAGCGATCCATTCCCGCCTTGGCACCATGCGCCAGTATCTCGAGCTGCGCAAGCGCGTGCTCGGGCTCGAAGAACTCAACATGTACGATCTGTATACCCCCATGCTTGAGAGCGTAGAGTTCAAGGTCACATATGAGGAAAGCAAGGCGCTCGTCAAGGAGGCGCTCAAACCCTTGGGCGAGGAATACGGCAAACTCCTTGACAAGGCGTATGCCGAGCACTGGATGGACGTATACGAGAACAAGGGCAAGACCACCGGCGCATTCTCCTGCGGCGTGCATGGCGTGCATCCCTATGTGCTTTTGAACTATACTGACACGCTGGACGACGCCTTTACCATGGCGCACGAGCTTGGGCATGCCATGCATTCCTATAAATCCAGCGAGGCGCAGGATTACGCCAACCACGATTACCGCATCCTCGTAGCGGAGGTAGCTTCCACGGTAAACGAGGTGCTGCTCACCAAATACCTGCTCAAGACCGAGACGGACAAGAAGCGCCGCGCTTACATCCTCAACCACTTCCTCGAGGGCTTCCGCACCACCGTGTTCCGGCAGACGCTCTTCGCCGAATTCGAGCGCAAAGCGCATGAGATGGAGCAGGCGGGCGAACCGCTCACGGCGCAGTCGCTCAACAAGGTGTACCGCGAGCTCAACGAGCTGTACTATGAAGGGGCCGTCGTCAACGACCTCCAGGAGATCGAATGGGCGCGCATCCCGCATTTCTATAACGCGTTCTACGTCTATCAGTATGCGACGGGCTTCTCGAGCGCCGTGGCCATCGCAAGCCGCATCCTGGAAACCGGGGACGCTTCGGATTACCTGCGTTTCCTCACGCTCGGCGGCAGCGATTACCCCTTGGAGGAGCTCAAGGTTGCCGGCGTAGATCTCACGAAGCCCGAAGCTGTGCTTTCCGCGCTCGACGTGTTCCAGGCTTCGCTTGACGAACTCGAAGCCCTGCTCAAGGAAATTTAAGGGGGAACAGCCCATGTATGAAGGGATTGACGAAAACGCGCTGCGCGCATACGTCATCGATAAGTTTACTGCCGAGGGCGATTTCGATTTTCTGAAGGAAGGGGAGCTCCCCGCTATCGTGGATGCCATGCGCGGCTTCGACGAGGAGTATATGCGCGCTTCCGGCGCGGACGTGGGCGAGCTCTACGATGACGACGATGCCTATGAGCTCATTTTCACGAATCTTCAGGCCGCTTATCCGCAGTATAAAATGTACTGTATGCGCCTCGCGGAGGATTACCTCGACTTCGTGGAAGAATACCTCGCCTCGGTCAACGCGATCGAGTGGGAATAACCGCCCGCACAAAACGCCCCGGAGCCGGCTTTCGCTGGTTCCGGGGCGTTCCTTTGCACAATGCCCGCTTTCATGCTCAGGTCCGCTTGCCCTAAACCTGTCAGTCGTTGCTCTTGAACATATCAGCAACATCACTGATGGTCACAAACGCTTTCGGATCTATGCTGTGAACGATCGTCCTCATTTTTGAAATTTGAAAGCGGTTTACAACAAAATAAACAATCGTCTTTTCCGTATTTGTATATCCGCCTATTGCGGCGATCTTAGTCGTTCCGCATTCAAAGGCGGTCATTAGGGCTTCGCCGATCTCCGTTGCCTTATCGGTAATAATCAGAACCTCTTTGGATCGGTCAATGCCTTCAACGATGAAGTCAACCGTCTTGAGTCCCGCCGCATATGTAACAATGGAATAAAGCGGTAAAATCCAACTGTTCATAACGAATCCGCAAATGATATACAGTACGACATTGTACGCCATTACAAACGTTCCTACTGTTACATTCAGCTTTTTCGCAAAAATAACTGCCATAACTTCAATGCCGTCGATCGCCCCTCCGTGCCGCATCGTCAAGCCGCTTCCTATGCCGGAAATTATGCCGCCAAACAAAGCGCAGAGAAGCAGGTCTTCACCAGCAAGCGGGGACGCTATGCTGACATCTATCGGCAGAATATCCGTGATGAGCCATGAGCAAGCTGAATATACCGCAACCGTGAAGATCGAGTATATCGTGAAAACAAGGCCTTGCTTGCGGAGCCCAAACAAGAACAGAGGGATGTTCAAGATCAGCAGGAATATCGAGAGGGACATATATTCCGGCGTAATCTGAGACAGAAGGATTGATGTGCCGGAAATGCCGCTGTCATATAGTTTTACAGGCGCAAGAAACACCGTGACGCCAAATGCGTTTATAGCTCCTGCCAGAAGAAGGAACAGAAAACTCTGCCAGCGTAATTTTTTGAGTTCCTTGATCATTCGCTTCATTATAAACCTCCTTTAGGGGGCTGTTTGGGGGCAATCCCATATTCTGCATAAACTCCCGGCGGGGGAGGGGACAGACGGGGCAAAGTATGGACCGGCGGCAGCAGTTCCATCCGTGCTTCCTTTTTAACCATAACGCCAGTGAGAGCAGATGTCAAGGGCGGCGCTTGTTTCATCCTTGACGCCGAGCCGAATCGAACGCATTTGTTCCAATCCTTCATCCCTTTTCTTCCGCTTCACCCCTTCTGTTCCTTTTCCTGTTGTTCAATATATAGCGAAATCCTATGATACATTCTTAATTGCCTTGCGCAAACCGCTTGCTTTTGGTAAGATAAATCTGTTAAAAGGGGGAGGATGCCGTTCCGCTGAGGAGCTGCGTTTTCACCCGGCACGCCCGTATATTTTGTTTCAGGAGGATTGCGTTTTGGAACTGTTCGGCGAGCTTTTTGGCAACGTGCTCAACTTTACGTGGCAGCAGGGGCTGATGCTCCTCATCGGCTTCGTGCTGATCTATCTTGCGATCAAGCATGATATGGAACCCGCGCTTTTGCTTCCAATGGGCTTTGGCGCGGTGCTTGTGAACCTCCCCTTCGTGAACACGGAGGCGATCGAGACGCTGTTCAACGCGGGCATTGCGAGCGAGCTGTTCCCGCTGCTGCTGTTCATCGGCATCGGCGCGATGATCGACTTTGGCCCGCTGCTCTCCAACCCCAAGATGTTCCTCTTCGGCGCGGCGGCGCAGTTTGGCATCTTCTTCACGCTCTGCCTCGCCATGCTCTTCGGGTTTGACCTCAAGGACGCCGCCTCCATCTCCATCATCGGCGCCGCGGATGGGCCGACCTCCATCTATGTCGCCAACTATTTTAAATCCCACTATCAGGGGCCGATCATGGTCGCAGCCTATTCGTACATGGCGCTTGTGCCGATCGTGCAGCCTCCGGTCATCCGCGCCATCACCACGAAAAAGGAGCGCATGATCCGCATGCCGTATCAGCCGGACGCCGTCCCCAAAGCAACGAAGATCATCTTCCCGATTTTCGTTACCATCGTCGCCGGCACGATCGCGCCCAAGTCTGCGGAGCTCATCGGCTTCCTGATGTTCGGCAACCTCGTGCGCGAGTGCGGTGTGCTGGAAAGCCTCTCCGGGAGCGCGCAGAAAGAGCTTGCGAACCTCGTTACGCTGCTCTTAGGCATCTCCGTAGCATTCAAGATGAAAGCGGAACTGTTCGTCACGGTGGAAACGCTCCTTATCATCGCGCTCGGCCTCGTCGCCTTCGTGTTTGACACCGTGGGCGGCGTGCTGTTCGCCAAGTTCCTCAACCTGTTCAGCAAAAACAAGGTGAACCCGATGATCGGCGCAGCGGGCATCTCCGCCTTCCCGATGGCCTCGCGCGTTGTCCACAAGATGGGCCGAGCGGAGGATCCGGACAATTTCCTTCTGATGCACGCAGCCGGCGCGAACGTTTCCGGCCAGATCGCCTCCGTGATCGCGGGCGGCCTGATCATCACCCTCATCGAAAACCTGCTTTAAGGAGGTGCGCAATATGCTTTCCTGGAATCCCGACACGCTTGCAACCACGCTCCCGATCATGCTCAAAGGGATGATCGGCATCTTCGCCGTCATCGTCGTGATCTGGGGCTTCGTCGCCCTGCTCAACCGCGTAATGCGGAAGCGGGGAAAATAACGCGCCCTGGAATCGCTTCAAAGAGGGCCTTGCAGCCCTCTTTTGTGTTTTGTGGAACGCGGGCGAAACGAGAAAGCCTCTCCCTTGGTAAGGCAATCGCCCGTCAGCGGCTTGCGCTGCTGGAATACGGCAATCCCCC
>OHGK01001390.1_pt1 | contig 13088 bp, 13 predicted proteins | sample 1567671 | NCBI WGS metagenome assembly OHGK01 (sample SAMEA3879577, study PRJEB24766) | human gut metagenome | biome: human-associated habitat; feature: feces | place: USA | collected 1985/1987 | reverse complement strand
GAAGCTGCGTGCCGTTTGTCTTATGTCTGGGAATCGTGCTCGGTGCAGGGAAGATCGGAATCAGTATGGAGCTTGCGATGATGATTTCATTTGCAATCGTTGCGGTCTGGTGGATCGGTGCGACAATTCCGCTTCTTAAGATCTACAAGCAGAAGCATTATGTGGAACGGCAGCCGAGGGCGATTCGGAACAGTTTCAAGCGTCTGGGTGTCACTCTGAAAAATGTAAGAAACGAGAAGAAAATATTCCTGTTCCTGCTGGCATTTTTTTTCTACATTGATGGTGTCTATACGATCATTGATATGGCAACCGCCTATGGAACTGCGCTCGGATTTGACAGTACGAAACTGCTTCTGGCACTGCTTGTCACACAGATCGTAGCATTTCCTTTTGCAATCATATTCGGCAGATTATCTACCCGCTATAAAACAGAACGACTCATTACGATCTGTATTGCCGCGTATCTAGGCATCGCTGTATTCGCAATCTTCCTGAAGGCGCAGTGGCAGTTCTGGATTCTGGCGATTCTGGTTGGCATGTTCCAGGGCGGAATTCAGGCGTTGTCCAGATCATATTTCGCCAAGATCATCCCTCCAGAAAAATCTGGCGAATATTTCGGGCTGATGGACATATGCGGAAAGGGCGCATCCTTCCTTGGAACAACCGTGATCAGCCTGATCTCGCAGGTTACCGGCAAGGTAAATATCGGAGTAGGCGCGATCTCCGTGTTCTTTGTCCTTGGAATGATTGTATTTCGGATGGCGACCGCGGAGGAGAAGGGAGAAGTAAGGAAAGCGGAGATGAGATTGGGGGAAGATGGTGTATAGGGATAGATAGACTTATATAGTTGGAACTTTGCAACACCCAGGCTTTGACTTGGGTGTTTTTTGATGGTAGAAATTTGAGTAGTACGATAAAATGTTTATTGTGATTCTTGAAATAAAATGAGAGAGGGGGATTTTATATTGAATCAAAGAAATGCAGGAAGATATGCTTTTCAATAATGCTAAAAAGGCATTGTCAGAAGCACAGGAGCGACTTAATAGCAGATGTGAGCAGATAAAGTCACAGGTATCGGAAGTGAAAGCACAGGTCAAATCTACAGCTAAGAGCATAGTCGATGAGGCAAAAGAAAAGGGAAAATCTGCATTATACAGAGTGTCTGAGTTCTTAGAAATTAAGAAAAGACTTCTTGATATCCGGGAAAATGTAAGAGGTGCAATCAAGACCACGGATAAGGATATAGCAAAGACAGCACTCCTCGCAATAGGATTTCGTGAGGCTGGTCAGACAGTAGCCAATGCATTTCGTACTTTTGCTGACAAGCCAGAGGTGGATTATTCACAGAAGAGCAAGAAGAGGATCGGGTAGATATTTCTATTAATGAGATGTTGGAGGAATATGTATGGTCAAAGGATTAGATACATTTCAGAAGTACTTTGCAGATTATGAAGAACAGTATGTTTTAATAGGTGGCGCAGCCTGTGATATTCTATTGAAAGCAATGAAGTAAATTTCAGGACTACAAGAGATCTGGATATGGTTTTGATTGTTGAAGCACTAACTCCGGAGTTTGGAGAAAAATTTTGGGAGTTTATCGTTGATGGAAAATATAGAAACAAAGCGACAAACGGTAGCAATCCTCAATTTTATAGGTTTGATAAACTAGAAGACGATGAATTTCCGAAAATGATTGAATTGTTTTGTAGAAGTGATTTTAAATTAAAAAATGCAAAAGGAATTACTCCAATTGCGGACAGCCTTATGCGAAAATAAACCAACTTATGCCAGAAGGCAAAAATTTACATAGGCTTACAAAGCCCGAAAAACCAAGAAAAACTAAGAAATGCGAGGTTATACAACAATGATAAAAATCCTATTTATCTGCCACGGCAATACACCGAATTCTTTGAAAAAAGCTTGATTTTAGGGCGTTTTGATAGCTTTTCAAAGGTTGCGTACCACCTTTGAAAAAGATGATTTTGAGAGTCCAAACTCATAATAAAATTTAGGAGAAAATGGATGTACAAAAATTGTCGAGAAGAGCTTTTAGCTGTCATGAGAGCCTATGTAATGGAGATAGGTGAAAATGCATTTACAAGGCAAGAAGCAATTAAAGCCATGGAAAGAAATGGGAGTAAATATACTGCCGGTAGTGTAAGTGCACATCTTTCATATAGATGTTGTGCTAATATTCCAAGGTATTATAAACCAACATATGATGATTATGAAAAATTGGGTGGTGGTTTATATAAAGTTATAAACTGGACCACTGAAATAACAACTGAATAAGACATATCATTTGCTAAAGATAAAGGGATGACATTTTTATGTGTCGTTCCTTTTCTTGACTAGTACAAAATTTTAAAAAAGTTTTGGGGATTTGGTCGAATTTTATCAAGAGAAGAATGGGGATTTGCGTAAAATAATGTTTACTTTAGCGGGGATTTGCGTTATACTGCGTTTGCAGGAGGTAGTTAGAGGAATGAAAGATATTGTATTTAGAAGAAAAATATATGATGAGATTCTTGAATGGAAAGAGAAGTACAGTCATAAATATGCTCTTTTGATAAAAGGTGCAAGGCGTGTAGGTAAGTCAACGATAGCAGAGGAATTTGCAAAGAAGGAATTTAAGTCATATATTCTTATCGATTTTGCTCATACAAGTAAGGAAATTATAGAACTGTTTGATGATACCTACAATTTGGATTTTTTCTTTCTGCAATTACAGCAGCTGACAGGAATCAGGTTGTATGAGAATGAGTCAGTGATTATATTTGATGAAGTTCAGCTATTGCCGAAAGCCAGACAGGCAATTAAGTATCTGGTCGCTGACGGAAGATATAAATATATCGAAACGGGTTCATTGCTATCAATTAAAAAAAATACGCAGGATATATTAATTCCAAGTGAAGAGCGTAAAATATCAATGTATCCTATGGATTTTGAGGAGTTTTTGTGGGCTATTGGTGATGAAATAACTGCTGATACAATAAAGCTTCTTTTAAAAAGCAAAAAGTCGGCAGGAAACGCAATGCATCGAAATCTGATGCGGATATTCAGATTGTATATGCTCGTAGGCGGAATGCCGCAAGCCATAGAAACCTATATTGAAGAGAATAATCTTCAAGTAGTTGATGAGGTAAAAAGAGAAATAGTTGATTTGTATGAGGAGGATTTTGTTAAGATTGATGGAACCGGTTTGGCAGGTGACATATATGATGCGATTCCGGCAAATCTTAGCAGTAATGCTTCAAGGTATGTTCTGGCTAATGCAAGAGAAGGGGTAAGAAGCTCGCAGGTGCGCGAGTTGATACCTGATATGCTAAGTTCATTTACTGTCAATATCGCATACCATGCAAATGATCCGGGAGCAGGGATGTCGTTAGCGAAAGATACCTCGCGTTACAAGCTGTTTGCGTCTGATGTAGGATTGTTTGTAACACTTGCCTTTAAGGATAAGGATTACACTGAAAATGTAATATATAACAAACTTCTCTCAGACAAGCTTGATGCTAATCTTGGGTATGTATATGAAAATGTTGTAGCACAAATTTTATTGGCAAAGGGAAATAATTTGTTCTATTACACAATGGAGAGCGATACCTCACATCATTTGTATGAAATTGATTTTTTGATTTCCAAAGGGGATAAAATAAGTCCGATTGAGGTAAAATCCGGTAATTACCGAAGTCATAAATCGCTGGATGTTTTTTGCGTTAAATTCAGCAGTCGGATTAAAGACAAATATGTGGTACATACCAAGGATTATAAATGGGAAAATGGTATTCATTATATTCCGGTGTATATGTTGCCATTTATATAAAAGGGTATATATGTAAAAGGGGAAGAAAAGGAAAAACCGATGAAACAAAATATGTTCAAGGTGGTATAAGAATAAGAGTATTAAGGCCGACTGGAGCAATCTGGTCGGTCTGTTTTTGTCTGAAAAGTAGTGGGAAAATCAAATAATAAGTTGTATAATTTGAATGAAGATATTATGAAATGGATGGTGGTATAAATTGAATTTTAAATCAAATAAATTGCCTTCAACATCAAAAGAAATAGAATGGTATTGGAGTAAATGCGTAAAAGAAGATGTAGACTTTTCTAAGGTAGTCATTGATGATAAAGTTGTTAATTTTAATAATCCTGTAGACTTTTTTGACATTACAGACAATGGAGCGGATAAAATTTCATATATTGGAAGAAGTGTGGATTTTTTTTCACAAAATACTGCATTAAGAGAGTTTGGCCTAGAGATATTTGGAGATATAACCACCGATACTCAAATTGGAGTATTGCTTAATAATGTAAGTAAGAAACGAGAAGAATCTGAAGCATATGCTTTGTATGCTACATTTAAGATTTTGGGAAAATCGGTTTATTGTGCCTTTTCTGTAGGTCTTGTTGATAAAGATACTGGGATGGAGATGGAAACAGCTGTTGTTGAAATCAGTGAGGATGAAGGATCGTATATACAGCCTATTTGTATCCCGGAGATTGCGTTGCATTACTTTACATTTGATGATATAGCAATGCTGTCATATTGGCTGGGAAATTTTTGGGTAGGTGTTCAGTATGAAATGAATAATAGACCAGAAGAAATTCGTGTAATAAAACAACGAGAATCAGAGGCAGATAATAATGATGAATACAAGGAAGGAAACCATATAGTTTTAGTCAAGAAGGTTATTCCTGTTGATGAAAATGGAAATAGGATTAAATATAGTTCGTCAAATTCAAATCGTCATTATAATATGCCAGCTTGGACAGTTCGAGGGCATGATAGAACATTGCCAGATGGAAGAGTGATACCTGTTCGTTCATATAAAAAGGGAGAGCAGAGAAATAATCCTGAAGCATTAGTAAAAAAAGAATACAGGTTTGTTGATAAAAAAATTGATTCGGACATAGAATAAATGATGTTGTAAAATAGTAAAAAGGAAATTGTATTATGGAGGGCGGAATGGTCTGCTATGATTGAAAAAGAATTATATATAGATGTGTTAGAGTATTTGCAGGATGGGGGAAATTGGTCTCAAAAGTTAGAAATTGTTGAAATTAATAGCTACAAAGAAATTGGTAATTTTATTATCAATGATATGTTAGAAAAAATTCCACACACTGACAATATGAAGATAAAACAAATTGTTTGTATGTACTTAAACTATAGTCAAGAGCAGTATTCGAAACTTCATTATGATGATTTATGTGTATTAATTTGCGAGAAGGTAATTAGATTTAAGACATACCCAACAGATGAGTATCAAAAAATATTACATAATTATTCAGAGATTAAAAATAAGTATTTAGGTGTTATTACCGAGATAGAAAATGAGGAGAATTGTATTAATGAGCTTATAAAAATTGATGAGGCACATCCGCAACTTTGCGGTAGCCTAATAAAAAAACAGAATACAATACGTTCATATAGCAAATCTAATAAAAGCATTTTGAAAGATTTGAAAAAAATAGAAGATGAATATAATGTTTTGTATGATCTGATTCAAGAAAATTATGTTTATTGTGAAATGCTTAAATATGCAAAGTCAAAATTAGTGACACGTTTTCAAGAAACTATTCTAGGAGAATCGGAAGAAAATGTATTGCCTTCTCTAAGAAAAATGGCTGTTGAATTGGCAAAAGAGGATAATGAAGAAATAAAAAATTATAGAAGAGATTTTGTAGATGATAATACTTATCTTGAATCTTGGAAGAATGCAGTCCAATCAATTTACAAACCTTTTTTTATGATAAAAATGAGAAAATTCATTGATGATATAGAGGCTTTTTATTATCAAGAGTGTAATAGTACATATTGGAATAGAGCAGAAGAATTGATAGAATTATGTAAACAAAGAAGAGAAAAAATTTTATCAAGTGACCAATGGATAAGTTTAAAAAATGGAAATCAGCAATGTTATATTCAAGAGTTAAAGAAATGTGTTACAGAATACCAAGTGGTAGATTATATAAAACAAAAAATAGATAGTATGTATTGCCTGCAAAATAGAAAACAAATACTACATACAATAATTGATTTGTTTGAGAATCAAAAATATTTGTTATTTATGAATTTGGTTGTAATTCAAATAGAGGGCTTGTTTAATGATATGTTTTTAGATGCTAATATTCAAAATCGTTTAGATGGGCAATTTGATTTATTCGAAAAAGATGATTTGAGAAGAAAATTAGACAAAAATAGTACAATTATGGAGATTGAGGAAGCCGTACTGTATTTTAAATTCTATTTTAATAATTTGATTCGCAATAAAGTGGCACATGGAAGAAACTGTTTCAAAGAAGACGAATATGAAAAAGTAGCATTTGAGTTGTTATTAGATTTACAGTATGTAATTCATTTGTTTGGTATGTATTCAGATACGAATGAGGCGGTAGAGTATGTTGATAACACGGTAAGGTGGCTTAAATTTTCTTTCAATGGAGAGTGCTCTAAAGAACAAGTTTATGAAAAACTATTAAATACTCTTAATGGAAATGTTATTAAGCATAGAATGAATTTCATTGGTTATGTTAATTCACATCAAGAGTTGTATTGGATATTCAATCCTTATTATGATGAAGCATATATTTATGCGGGGGTTGTGGAGCAACGGAATAAATTGCGAGAATATTTAACTGAAGAGAATTTTTGGAGATTTGTGTTAAACTATGTTCAGACATATAATGAACATGAGATACATCATATAAAACTCAACCAAGAATTTAAATCAAGAATAAGGGCATTACAAGAATATATTGCAAAGAATAAGACAGCATTGTTACCTTTAGTGAATGATGTTAGGATGGCAATAGATAAGGTGCTATAATTCCACACGTGGATGCAGTATCGTTAAATAATGAACACCCCAAATTCAAAATAAACCCGTAGGGGTGTTCATATTTTAACGATGAACCCCCTTGTGGGTAAAAATTGCAGTAGTCTGAACACCCCTAACTGACTACGATTTGACTACTACACAGGGAAATGATGTGCCACGATATGCCAAGATAGGGTATAAAGTGTGACAAATAAACAAAATAATATGAGTGCCGGAAAAGTCGATAAAATCTCGCATTTATGGGCATATCTTGACATTTTAAGATAGGAGAATTTTATGATAAAAATACTTTTTGTTTGCCACGGCAACATCTGTCGTTCCACCATGGCTCAAAGTGTATTCACCCACCTCGTCCGCCAATCCCATCTCGATTCCTATTTCGAGATTGATTCGGCAGCGACGAGTACAGAGGAGATTGGGAATCCGCCACACCATGGGACAAAGCGAAAATTACAACAGGAGCAGATTCCGTTGATTCCACATCGGGCGAGACAGATGACGCACGTGGATTATACATACTATGATTATCTGATCGGAATGGATGGTGCGAATATCCGGAACATGACGCGGATTGCCGGTGGTAGTGATGTGGAAGGGAAGATTTATAAGATGCTGGCATTTGCGGACTATGAGAAGACGCATAAACTGAGCGAAGCACGTGATGTGGCTGATCCGTGGTATACCGGTGATTTTGACCAGACATTTGAGGATGTTCTGGTAGGTTGCAAGGGCTTACTTGCCTACATCAAAGACAAAGAACAACTGCATAAGTAAACAGCATTTACGAGCATTTAACATATGCGAGATAACATATTTAACACCCCCTGTTTATTATGAAGATATGAGGATGACATTGAGAATATCATAACCATAGTGTGGGATGTTGAATTTCGGTATCAATTTTAGGGCAGACCATTGGAGCATGTCGGTACTTAATGAACTGGACAGTAACTTGTTACTGGAACAGTGAGTTTAGTACCGTTACATGCGGAAGTGAGCGAAAGCGCGTCTGCACGTAATTGATACTGAGATTCAACATGGGACATTGGGTAGATGGATATTTACAATTTCCTCCCGTAAATCATAATAAATGGGGGTTTTTACATGAAGAAAGCATATGTGATAGATACGAATATCCTGATTCAGGCACCACATGCATTCTTATGCTTCGAAGAGAATGATGTGGTGCTTCCGCTTGTTGTGGTAGAAGAACTCGATGGATTGAAGAAAGCGGACGGCGAGAAAGGCTCCAATGCGAGAAAAGTCGTGCGGATGCTGGAGCAGTACCGGAATCAGGGAGATCTGTTACAGGGCGTGACGCTGCCGGATGGCGGAACGCTCCGCATCGAGAAGAATTACAAGGCGGTGGAGCTTCCGGAGGATATGCCGGAAGATAAAGCAGATAACCGGATCTTGAAGGTCTGTAAGGGATTGTCACAGGATTTGGGTAAGAAGTCACAGGTGATTCTGGTTACGAAGGATCTGGTGCTCCGGATCAAAGCGCAGATGCTTGGTGTGCGGGCAGAGGATTTCACGACGGAACAGATTACGGTGGATGACCGGCAATATACAGGCAGGATGGATGCGTATATCCCGGAGGATAAGGTAAAGGAATTCAAGAAACACGGAATCCCATGCAATGAGGTGTATCAGACAGATGCGGAAGGGAATCGCATACAGCCGGAATTTATCGAGCATGAATTCGTGATTTTAACCCCGGATCAGTCGAATAAGAAGACGATTCTCGGCAAGGTGCAAAATGGTAAGATCTATCCATTATCTTATAAGAAATCATACCCATACGGCATCAAGCCGAGAAATGTCGGGCAGTACTTTATGCAGGAAGCATTGATGGCATCGGCAGATGAAATTCCACTTGTGATCATCAAAGGAATGGCAGGCACGGCGAAGACATTTTACTCGCTGGCGGTCGGGTTAGAGAAGGTGTTCAACAATCCGACCGGGGAATACCGGCGGATCATCGTCTGCCGGCCGAATGCGCAGTTTGACGATGAGATTGGATTTCTGCCGGGAAGCGAGCAGGAGAAGATTGCACCATTGATGCGCCCGGTGATTGATAACTTAGAGCAGATTCTTGATTCGGATGAAGAGGAGCGATATGCGGATGAGAAGGCATTGGCAGATAAGATTCAGGAGATCTTCGAGCGGGGAATCATCCAGACAGAGGCGCTGAATTTTATCCGTGGACGTTCAATTGCGAAGACCTATCTGATTATTGATGAAGCGCAGAACATGACGCCGAATCAGGTGCGAGGCATCATCACGCGGGCAGGAAAAGGCACAAAGATCATATTGCTTGGAGATCCGTGCCAGATTGACCGGCCGTTTCTCGATGAACGGACGAATGGACTAAGTTATGCGGCGAAATACATGCAGGGAAGTCCATATTGTGCGCAGCTCACATTATCGGCGGAGGAATGCGAGCGGTCGGTGCTCGCGATGGATGCGGTGAAACGGTTATAGGATAAGAAGAAGGGTTTAGAAAATGGCACAGATATTATACAAAGACATCATCAAGAACAAAGAGATAAACGAATTTATCAAGAAGGGCGATGCGAATTTAGCCACGCTTGGCTATACGGAGCATTCGAAGACACATTGCACGCTGGTGGCTGAGCGGGCGGCATATCTGCTGGAGAAGTTCGGACATGCTGACGCGGAGATCGAACTTGCGAAGATTGCCGGATATATGCATGATATTGGAAATGCAGTCAATCGTGAACATCATGCCGAGTATGGCGCACTCCTTGCAAATGATATCCTGCGGCGGATGGATATGCCGTTTACAGATCGTGCAACCATCGTTTCTGCGATTGGGCATCACGACGAGTCAACCGGAGGTGCCGTGGATATTGTGTCAGCGGCGATGATTATTGCGGATAAGACGGATGTCCGCAGAAGCCGTGTGCGTTCGCGTGATAAGTCGACCTACGATATTCACGACTGGGTGAATTACGCAGTCACGGAAGCGAATCTGAAGATCAATCGGGAGAAAAGCCAGATTGCATTGGAACTCAAAATTGACGAGAAGATCTGTACGATGTATGAGTATTTCGATATTTTCCTTGGACGCATGCAGATGTGCCGGCACGGGGCGGAGTTGTTCGGAGCGAAATTCAAGCTGACTGCCAATGGCAGTAAGGTACTGTAAAATCTTCTGTGGATATTCCTGTAGAAAAATGCTATAATCACAATAATTGTAAACTGATTCCGGAGTGATTGTTTGACAATGCTCCGGTTATTTGGTTAGCAAACTATAATATAAATATGGGGGAAGCGTATGAAACTAAAATGTACAAATGTGTTGGTTACAATTGCGATGATCTGCAGTGTGCTGGCAATGATTATGAACTGGATTATTTACTTTGGACCGCAGGACAAATATGTTCAATTTTTTGGCGTGGATGTAAACAACGAACGAATCTTTGATATCCGCTGCATTATATGTCCTATCCTGACTGTGGGACTGTATATTCTTGCATGCACCATCACACGGAAATCGCAGAAGAAAAGAACCGGATTGGCGATTTCAGTCATTGTTCTTGTGAGCCATATTATTTTAAATGTATTAAATGTTGTATGTGTGGTTGCAGTAAACCGGAAATATGCCTTTTTTTTATGGGGCGTCAGTGCTGGCGAAAGCTTCGATTCTGAATAATATGAGGAATTTTATGGAAAAACCATTTCATATATTGGCTATGATATTTCTGGCAATTACGATTGGAACGTTGTGCGGAAGGGATAATAACATGCAGCAGACACCATACCATGGTGATCCGATGTACCAAATGCCGAACAATGGATATAACACGCAGCCTCAATCTGGACAATCATTATAAAACTGAAAAAGGAGTTTATACAGTATGAAAATCGGAAGTCATGTTGGAATGAGCGGCAAAGAGATGATGCTTGGCTCGGTGAAGGAAGCACTCTCTTATGGCGCAAATACATTTATGTTATATACAGGAGCACCGCAGAATACGCGCAGAAAGGACGTGTCAGAGCTGCGCGTGGAAGAAGCGTGGGAGCTGATGCGGGCAAATGATATCACAGAGTTTGTGGTACATGCACCGTATATCATCAATCTGGCAAATACGGTGAAGCCGGAAATCTATCAGCTGGCGGTTGATTTCTTAAAGACAGAGATCGAGCGGACTGCGGCAATGGGAAGCAAGACGCTTGTCCTGCATCCGGGATCCCATGTGAATGCCGGTGCCGATGCAGGCATCGATAGCATTATTAAAGGGTTAAATGAAGTGCTTACCCAAGATACGCCGGTGTATATCGCGCTTGAGACAATGGCAGGAAAGGGCAGCGAGATTGGCAGAAGCTTCGAGGAGCTGGCGCGTATCTATGATGGTGTCATTTATAATGACAAGCTGCGTGTCTGCTTTGATACGTGTCACACGAACGATGCCGGATATGATGTGGCAAATGATTTCGATAGCGTGATTGAAGAATTCGACAAGATCATCGGCAAGGACCAGGTTGCGGTATTCCATATCAACGACAGTAAGAATCCACGCGGAGCGGCGAAGGATCGCCATGAGAATATCGGACTTGGTTCGATTGGGTTTGATGCGTTATACAAGATCGTATGGCATAAGGATTTCTTGGACGTACCGAAGATTCTGGAGACACCATATGTGAAATCACTTGCAGATGCGAAGAAAGCCTTTCCACCATACAAGGAAGAGATTGACATGCTCCGGAGTGGCGTGTATGATGCGGCAAGAATTACAAAGCTTGCAGAATAAGTCGTCCGAAGAAATTCAGACATATTGCGAAAACACACATGGAGCCGTTAGGCGACATGATATAATCCACACTCGGAAAAGAAAATAGAAGGTTACTATTGGAAACGCACATTCTCTTTGGAATGATAACGAACAACACTGTCTGTTAAAAATTATCATTTTAAGGAGGTTTTTTTATGCCAAAAACAAAGTTTCAAGAGGTTATTTTCACGATTATGATGGTGTTCGTCATGGTGTACGCGATGATCTGCTACAACATTGCACTGAACATCGGAGGGATGAGTAACAAAGTGTTTCTGGCCGCATTCCATGAGCTTGTCATCATGGGACCGATTGCATTTGTGCTTGATTTCTTTTTTGTCGGTACAATTGCGAAGAAGAAAGCGTTGAAGATTGTGAACCCGGAGAAGGAAAATCCGTTCCATCTGGTTCTTGCAATCTCATTTATTTCAGTCGCATTTATGTGTCCGCTTATGAGTCTGGCAGCAACCATTTTATTTAAGCATGCGGGAAATCAGTTTATTGCCGTCTGGTTACAGACATGTGCATTTAATTTCCCGATGGCACTGTGCTGGCAGATATTTTATGCGGGACCACTTGTACGTTTCCTGTTCCGCCTGATCTTCCTGGAGAAGCAGAAAGAGGGAAATATGCAGAAAGCATTTGAATAACGAATGATAGAATACAGAAAAAGGCTGCGTCAGGCAGCCTTTTTTTCGCTTATGATTCCATAAAAATCCTTTTGATTTCTTGTTGCAAAATCCCCTCTGCTCGTGCATAATAGAATACAAATAAATTCTCTTACAAAGAAAGAGAGGGAAAGAGGTAAAAACTATGGGTGACACAAATGATGGAGCAGTCAGAGATGCGAAAAAGCTTGGATTACCGAAGGTTTTGATTTTGGGATTACAGCATATGTTTGCAATGTTCGGTGCAACTATCTTAGTCCCAATTTTAGTGTCCGGGTATTTTGCAGATGCATGTGGGGAGCCATTGACGAGAGGTCTGACCGTATCAGTCACACTTTTCTGTGCAGGCTTTGGTACATTGCTTTTCCATGTATGTTCGAAGTTTAAAGTACCGGCGTTTCTTGGATCTTCGTTTGCATTCTTAGGTGGATTTTCAACCGTTGCCAATCTGGATACCGGTAAATTCGCCGATATGGCAGCAAATGACAAGGTAGCTTATGCCTGCGGTGGCGTGGTAGTAGCCGGTGCATTGTATCTGGTTATGGCTTTGATTATCAAGCTGGTTGGCGTAAACCGCGTGATGCGTTTCCTTCCACCGGTTGTAACCGGACCGATCATTATCTGTATCGGACTGAGCCTTGCACCGTCTGCGGTCAGCAATGCATCCACAAACTGGCTCATTGCAATTGTGGCACTGGCGGTCATCATTATTTTCAATATCTGGGGAAAAGGAATGTTCAAGATTATTCCGATTCTTCTCGGTGTAGTGATTTCGT
>OHGK01001387.1_pt1 | contig 13104 bp, 15 predicted proteins | sample 1567671 | NCBI WGS metagenome assembly OHGK01 (sample SAMEA3879577, study PRJEB24766) | human gut metagenome | biome: human-associated habitat; feature: feces | place: USA | collected 1985/1987 | reverse complement strand
TGGTACCCTTGGGCGCATGATATTCAATCAGATGGGACTGGTTTTCCAGCGGCCTGGCATCCGACTTGGAGAAATCTTTCGCCACGGATTTGCTCAGAGAAGTGCTGGTAAATCCTTTATCCTGAAAGACCATGTTGCCCAGGCCGGATACGTTTTGCAATGCCTGCTTCATCTGGGTGGCGTACATGCCGGTGCCATTGATCCCCACTTGCGCCAGCAAGCTGCGCACAAAGTCGTCCTTGACGCCCCGGTGAAGGACCATGTCGCTAGAGGTGCGGGTCTTGTTCAGGGCAGAACTTAAGTCGGCAGCCTTTTTCTCATACTCCGCAGCTTTTTGCGGCGTGGGACGATTGAGCCCCCGAAGATGCCGGTTCATGCCGAAGAACTCCTGGGAAGTATAATAATTTACCGCATCGCTTTCCTCTGGAGTCAAGCTCCTTTGCCAGCCCTCGGATTGGCGGCCCATCGCGCCTGTCAGCTGGGTAAATTCCTCGCTCTTGGGGTCCAAGTTCGGGTTGTTGCCCAACTGGGCGATGATATCCGCATCCGATTTTAATTTCCCCTTCTTGGGTTTTGCCGGAGCGGGGGCGCTATCGCCGCCGCTGGACTTTCCTTTCCCCTTAAAGAAGTTTTTCACCCCGTTCCACATTTTACCCAGCGTTCTGCGAATGCCGCCCCCAAAACCTTGGATCGGCGAAGCAGCGGTGGCTACCGGCATGGTAAAGCCGCCGCTCATGCTCAAGCCCGCTCCACTTTGGGCCGCTTGCGCCTGGGCTTCCAAGGCAGGGCTTTCCTCCCCCCCATGCACCAGACCCATGCCTTGCTGCACCACGTGGGCTGCTTCATGCAGCAATATCTGCTGCCCCTGTTCAGAATATGGATCATATTTCCCCTTGGCCACGTGGATCTCATTGCCCCGGGTAAAGGCGGTCTCTCCGATGGCATTCAGGTTTTCGTTTTCAAACACCTTTATGCCTTCCATGGGCACACCAAATTGATCGCTCATCTTTTGAGCCATCTCTCCAGAGAGTGTTTTAGAAGAAAGCCCTTCTTGATTTCCTAAAATGGAAAGCATTGCCTGATTGTCAATGGGTTGTTCTAAATTTACATTTTGTTCTACCTGTTTTGGCAGATCCATTACGCTGGCTTTTGTCTGGTTTTTTACGTGGTATTCCTTCATTGCCACACTCACTCTCTGATAGGATAAATTTTACCTTCATGGTAGCATAGATCCAAAGATTTGTCCCGAAAAATGTATTAACTCGCCAAAAAATGGCATGAACGCGATTTTCTATCGCGCCCACGCCTTATGCCCATGCATTCAGATTATCTTCGGCAATCCTTCTAGGCCGCCGCAGCACGGCGTTAGCGCGCCTAAAAGCGCCTCCTGCTACAATATATTCCCATTCGGCCAGAGAAACTTCCTATATTTATTTAAAATCCCTCTGCCGGCGGAGCGGGGCAAATGCGGCCCCGTTTTTCTGCGCCGGGACCCCGCACCCGGCCCTTGTCCAAGGGTCGGGTGGGCTATGTTATATCCATAGCATTTACGCCTTGCAAGTTTAGAGTTACCAGTTTGGAAACTCTTCCGGATTCCGGCTTTAATTAATTCACTTTTCTCAAATGTTTTCATTGATAGCTCCTTTCATACACAAACAAATCGTACGCAAATAAAAACACCGCAGCGATCGCTGCGGCATTGCTTTATAGTTTTATACACAGGGGCAACTGGCTTATTCATTTTCCCTAGCTTAATATTTGAAATTAACCTTTTCCCTCCTATGGCCGAAATTCTCCCTTCTCTCAAAAATTTTGAAAATAAAAAAGTTGACAAGTTCTTTTCAGAACTTGTCAACTTATCTTGGGGTTAATCGGCATAATAGATGCAGGGTATTTTTCTTAGGTGTTATCGTATCTATTAAGATTTTCTTGCTGCATAATTTCATTTAGCATCTCCAGCACTTTTTCAAATACTTCTTTATCATCATAAAGTAAATAGATATTGGATTCTGCGCGGTCACTAATTACCAGTTCAAGTGCAAGAGCATCAACAAAGCAATCCATTTTCTCCCAAGCCATAGTCAGCGCAATGTCATCGCTATCCACATCAGGATGAAGGTCAATATCTACATCGTCAAATATGAGTTCCCACTGCGCACTGTATTCACCGAAGAATTCATAGTTTCTGCATTGACTATTCGGATAATACTCTGCTTGATCTCGGATTACTTCCCTTTTGTGCAAATAATTGACGATGAAAAAGCAATGGGCAACTCTGTCTGGCGCAAAAACTATTTTGTTGCAGCGAAAGTCTGAGCAGTATAGATTATGATACATCTGCACCATTGTTGATTTTTCGCCTAAACCGATAATATCCATAATTAACTTCTTTCTAATAGCCGTGCACGCACGCTGTACGATAGACTATGTGATCTTCCTATTTTGCCTTCCCTACAGATTTAGAAGCGCTCTCTGGCGAGGATTAGATAATCTGTCCTGCCTTGCCCATCGACCATGCCGGGAAACCCCGAAATAGCGGGCTTTTCAGTGGCTTAAATGCGTAGACAGGCATAATTTTCCGTTTAATTTTACATATAGATATTCTATGCAATGGTTGACGCTATGTAGTTCCAATGCTATAATAGAATAAACTACACAGCATCAATCAAAGGAGGCGCTTTATGGAGCAGCAACTTTCTATTTCAGAGTCAGAGTGGCGAGTAATGAAGATTGTTTGGAGTAATTCTCCACAAACACTTCCCGAAATATTAGACAGGTTAAAAGAAACAGGTTGGAGCAAGACGACTATTCAAACATACCTTGCCCGTTTGGTAAAAAAAGGAGCATTGACTACAAAACGTCAAGGAAAGGGATACTTATATTATCCAGCAGTATCAGAAAGTGAATGCCAGCTTGCGGAAAGCCGCAGTTTTCTAAGCCGCGTATATGATGGTTCCCTGTCTAAGATGGTAATGGGATTTGTCAAAAACGGCAATCTTTCGTCTGATGAATTGCATGAGCTAAAGAGCTTGATCGAGCAGCAGGAGAAAACAGATGCAGATACTCGGTAACATTTTCAATGCGATTATTTTTGTATCTGCTATTGGCGGTATATTTTGTGTTTTATCTCTTTTTATCAATCACATTCTGCGTTGTACGCTGCCGCTATGGTTTCCGCTTTGCGGTATGATCCTTTTTTGCGTTCCATTCCTTTCACCGGATGTGTTTCTCATATCACCAGAAACACAGGAATGGTTAAATGGATTTTATATTGCCTGTTGGGTATGGGTGTGTGGGTGCGGTATTCTTTTCGTCTATGATACGATACGCTCTATAATGGCAAAGCGGGCATTGAAAGGATACCAGATATGTAACACTGAGCGTCTAAATGCTCTTTGCTTACAATGTGCGGAAATTGTCGGCTTAAAAAAAGTGCCTGCACTATATTGGGGGACTTTGGATAACCCCATTTGCGTTACCGGCGCAATCCGCCCAGCAATTATCATGAGCAAAACAGTTATAGAAAAGCTGACCGATGGCGAATTATCCGCTGTCTTTATCCATGAGTTGACCCATATTAAGCGGAAACATATTCTTTTGGAGCGTATCTATGATTATGTTTGCATATTAAACTGGCTCAACCCTTTTGCGTGGATTGCTAAAGGAGATTTTTCACTACATTGTGAAACGGATTGCGATTGCAATGCCTTAAAATTTTCGCAGGGAAAAGTCACAGAAACAGAATATGCTGCGGCTATTATCCGACTGCTGGAACTGTCTACGGTTCAAGCTACAAAACCCGGTAAAGGGATTGGCGCACTCAGTTTTGTGTTGACAAAACGTAGAATCAAACGGATCACCACAAAATCATCAAAGATCAGGGACAGGATGATAACGGCTATTCTGGCTGTTTCTCTGATACTTACGGTTGCTTTTTCCGTACAATTCAGCAGAGAACATTTCTATCCTTATCCGGCCTATAATACTGGTACAGAATATGGTGCGGGTTACAATGAGTAACCCGTATCATTAAAGTCTATAAATCTACGATTGTAGTTAAATGGGGGAGCGTATGAATACAAACATTGAGATTAGTCACATCACTAAAAAATACAAGAGCGGCGTGACCGCCCTTGATGATGTCAGCTTTCATGTTGGCAGCGGTGTTTTTGGCCTGTTGGGACACAATGGTGCCGGAAAAACTACGCTGATGAAGGCATTGGTTACGGTATTAACCCCATCAGCAGGCATAATCCGCATTTGCGGTTTTGATACCGTGAAACAGGGAAATGAGGTCAGAGCAAGGATTGGGTATTTGCCACAGGAACTTGCCATGTACCCCTCTCTTTCTGTATTTGACTTTGTAAATTACATGGCAGAACTCAAAGGCATTCATATGGAAATCGTATTCCATACCGGGAAAGACAGCGAGCAATCCCTGCGCCAGTTCGCTGAAAAACGCGCCGAGTTCCTCGTTCGTGAATTGAGGGACTTTAGCGCAGAAGAATTAAAAGCATTGCTTTCTACATTGAAAGAAGATAATCGCACCTTTGAGCAAAAATGAGGACGTTCCTATAATAATGGAGAAAAGGGCGGTTTTCTCACCGTCCTGGAAAGGAGGATATTTGAATATGAAACGCAAAGCAAGAATCCAGATGGGAATTGATGATAGATTGGTGGCCATATATGCGAGAAAATCCCGCATTACAAATAAGGGAGATAGCATTGGTGTTCAGTTTAAGCAAAGTGCCGACTATGCTATCAACCAGCTTTCTCTATCGGAAGATTACGAATTTGCCCGGTATGAGGACAAAGGCTTAAGTGGTTACTATTCCGACCGCCCAGATTTTCAAAGGCTACTCCGGGACATTGAGATGGGGAAAATCAAGGCTGTGGCCTGTTACAAATTAGACCGAATCAGCCGGAAAACTTCCGACCTCATGCGGCTTCTGGAATACTTTGAGCGTCACGATGTGACGCTTTTGGTCTGCTCCAACAATATCAATACGCGGATCAGCACATCCAAAATCATCATCCAGGTGCTGGCCATTATCGCAGAATTTGAACGCGATATTCTAACTGAACGTATCCAGGATAACTTGATGGAGCTGGCAAAAGATGGGCGCTGGCTGGGAGGCAAAACACCGACCGGCTTTTCTTCCCAACGTGTGACAACGGGAAGTGGAAAAAATAAGAGTGCCATTAGCTTTCTCGTCCCTGTGCAGGAAGAAAAAGAGATTGTATTGGAAATCTACAGCACCTTCTGGGAGACACGTTCTCTCTTGCAGACGGCAAATATCATCAGTGAGAAATATGAAACGAAGCATGGCGCGAAGTTTACCACATCCACCATCCGGCTGATTCTGCGGAATCCAATCTACTGCGTGGCAGATGAATATTCCTACAACTATTTTCTGGAGCATGACGGGAACCTGTTTGGAGAACCGTCCGACTTTGATGGTCAGCATGGGCTTACTGCTTATAATAAGACCGACCAGATGAAAGTTGAGGATGAGGATTCCACCTTTTTCAATCCCAAATTCTCACAGCTTCTTACCAGGAAACCCATTAGTGAATGGATTGTTTCTGTGGGTCGCCATGAGGGATTTATCAGCTCCCGGAAATGGGTGGAAACACAAAATATGCTGGATGAGATTGCAGAAAAGTATAACCGGCCCCATAGAAAAACCAATGCTTTGTTGTCCGGCTTAATGTATTGCCCTATTTGCGGAAAACGGCTGCGTGTACTGCCAGAATCCAATCGCTGGACGAATGGCAAGCCCCGCTTCAAGTATGCCTGCCCTGGGGTGAGGGCAAAGGAATGTACCTTCAAAGGGGTTGAGGGTGTAACGCTTGATGAATTTGTTATCCACTCACTCTCCAGCCTGCAAGAAGAACATTCCGACTATTACCGGCAACTTTTGGAGAACAGGGTTGCCAGCATGATCCGTACTGACCAAAGCGAGAAAGAGTACCAGGAAACCAAAAAGGCTATTGAACGCTTAAATGCGGATATTGCCGCACAGGTACGAAATCTGCGTGAAGCAGATGACGCCCTTAAACGCTTCATCCAGGATGATATAAAGGAATTGACGGACGAGCTGGCAAAGCGCGAAGCTGACCTGCGCCGAATGGAAGATACACAATCTGAAAATCAGTATCTCATCCATGAACTGAATGGCATGAAAAAAAGGCTGCTGTCCTTTGAGGAGTTTGCAAAGGACGCACAGCCTGAAGCTCTGTTTACTTTAGTTCATTCGATTGTTGACCGAATTTATATTACTACTGATGGCACCAAACAGAAATGCCAGGTATATATCAAAGGCTGCGCCACGGAGGATTATTCCGACGTACTCGGCACAGCCGGGTACATAAAGGAAGAACCCCTGTTGCCGGTGGTGTCGTATATGCCGCCAATGTGTGATTTAGATTACTATAGCATTAGCAACATTCTGGTCGCATGATGAGATGAAACCTCCAATCTTCATTTACCCCAGCAAGGCTTAACATTTTATTTGCAAGCTTTGCAACAGGCAAATAGTATTCATCATAATAGTAACACCAGAGATGTAACTCTTCTTTTTCCCCAGCTATATAGCAATCCATAGAAAAACCATCCAGTCCTCCACACCATGTTTTCGGTGTAGAAAAGTCAAGGTTATATACTTCTTCTATGAGCTGGATCGTATCACCATCAGTAATTACCTGACTTGAAAAGAAACGGCTTTTATATGCAGCAACAAAAGGTTCGCTCACTGCAATTCTGTTGTGAAATTCTGAAAATGAGCACCCTTCCGGCACATAAGCTTTTATAAAATCGAGAAACTCTGTTGTATCGTGCGACCCCATAAGTAGAGACATTTGTTTATTGTCAACTGTCCATTGTCAATTGTGAGTACCCCGGACATCTCACCTTTGCGGTTGGACATCTGAGCCTTGCCATAGTCTGCGGTAACGCACCGGGCCTGCTCCGTCACCCGGGGGTTCCCGGCGCTCAGATCCACAAACACCGCATTCTGGGTCTGATTGCGGTTGAGGCCCCGGAAATCTCCGGCCTGCAGGGTGTGGGCCTCGGTGAGCTCCCCGGTGACGCCATCCTTGCGGTTGAAGCCCACAAGGTACAGGCCGCAGCCTTTCCCAAGGCCGCCGGTCATGGCGGTTTGGGTACAGGCTAAACCCTGGGGGTCGTAGACGGTGTATCCCTGCTTATGGCCTGCGATCCGTATAAGAGCCGCTGGGTTTGCTTCTCGGTCAGGTAGTATTTTTCCGGCGCATCCGGGATCAAGATATCCGACAATGAACACTCTGCGCCGGGATTGTGGGACTCCGTAATCCTTGCTGTTAAGCACAGCCCATTCCACGCCGTACCCCAATTCGCAAAGCGTATCGAGGATGACGGAGAAGGTTTTCCCTTGATCATGCGATAGCAGGCCGGGTACATTATGAGTTGTAAGCAATTATGAAAAGCCCTCCTTTCAAAGTATTGTGTTGTATATAGATGGAGCTAAAATGCTGTGCATAATTTGTCGTATACTATCACCATCACCTAATATAAGGAGGCAGATTATGCAAGACAAGAAACCAGTCACCATTGATGAGATGATCGCTGCAGTGAACCTGGAAATTTTACGTTTAGGTTACCGACAGTCAGCGCTCAGTCGGCACGGGAAACAACTTCGGGAATTTTCCGAATACTGCGAGGAGCATGATATCCAGTATTACGAGGTTGGAACCGGTCTGCAATACTTCTATAACCGGTATGGAATAGTTATGACGGACCATAATGTGAAGCTCAACCAACAGCAGCTTGATACACGCTGCACAGTCTGGCTTTTGGATGACGTCTACCACCTCGGATGTAGCCGGCGCTTCAGCTATCATGATTACAACGTGCCCATTCAATACGCTGCTCTGCTGGAGGAATACCTCGCATACTGTATGAGAAACAATGACGCAGCTGGCACCGTGCGTATTAAGCGAGCCAAGCTGCGAAAATTTCTCGGTTTTTTAGACGCTCGCGGAATACCTGTTGAAAGTATGACTCCCTCAGACATATCGGAGTTTATGACCACACTGACAGGCTATAGCCGCTCAACCATCCATGTTTATGCCAGCATATTAAGCCGCTTTTTTCAGTACCTCGAAGAAATAGGTATTATCAAAACCGAGCTTCATTCATCCATTCCAAGGCCTAAAATTTACACAGAAGAAACAATCCCCGAAACATGGACGCCGGAAGAAGTACGGAAGTTGCTCTCCGCTGTGGATCGAACAAACCCGATAGGAAAGCGGGATTACGCCATGATATTGCTTGCTGTCCTTTTAGGCATGAGAGTCGGAGATATCTGTGCGCTAAGGTTTAAAGATATAGACTGGAAACGAAGGATAATCAGTTATACACAACAAAAAACCGGGAAGGCCAATACGCTACCGCTTTTGCCGGAGATTGGAGAAGCCATCATAGCGTACATTAAAAACGGACGTTTGGAATCCCCAACCGATAATGTGTTTGTAAGGCATCTTCCTCCGTATGGCGCACTAACCACAGGCAGTGCGCTGTCCCTCAGTATTAAACGATATATGCGATATGCGGGTTTAGAGATGAAGCCTCGCAAAGCGGCACATGCGCTGCGACATACACTGGCCAGCAATCTTCTTTGCGACGGAATTCCGCTTATGACCATCTCCAATATTTTAGGGCACTTCAATACGCACACAACGTCAGGATATACAAAAGTGGATATTTCTGCGTTGCGTAAATGCGCCTTATCCTATGGCAGAAAGGAGGTGGCGGAATATGAGTGTACAGCGATTATTGGATGAATTCCTGGCTGAGCGGCACGCACTCGGATTTGTGGCTAATACGGACGAGCATATTCTACGGCGGTTCTTAAAGGATTTTGTCGAACCTGAGACCGGAGAAATCGAGTTTACCAAGGAATATGTACTTAACCATGTAGGGCACAGACCGAACGTGCAAACAAACACGGTGCTCCGGGATGTATGCGCGATAAACTGCTTTCTGGATTTTGTAATACGAAAAGGTTATACGGCATACAAGATCCCGCAGCGATCACTGCCAAAGGAGATCAGGAACTTCAAAGCATATATCTTCACAGATGATGAGATCAAACGCATATTGAACTCAGCCGATAATATTGCGTTTTCTGAGCACAATCCGTTTAGACATCTTCAGCTCCCGGTCATGTTCCGTATTCTCTTTAACTGTGGGCTTCGCATTTCGGAGCTGCTTGATCTGCGCAGGCTGGATGTTAATATGGATGAGCGCGTCTTTACGATTCTGGATGCAAAGTTTCACAAGAATCGGCTGGTTCCATTTTCTGACGCCGTAGCTGAATCGCTGGAAGTTTATTTGTGCAATATGCCCCCTGCAACGGAGGACTCATATCTTTTCCCCAGCTTTTCAAATGAGAATGGCAGATATGGATATAGCTGGATTCATAATCAATTTCGATTTCTGCTCCGCCTTGCGCACATTCCATATGGAGGAAAGGGTAAAGGCCCCCGTCCACACGATACCCGTCACACATTTGCGGTACACTGTTTGAATAACTGGGTGTTTTCCGGGGAAGATCTTACATCTGCGCTACCTGTCCTTTCCAGATATCTTGGACATGTGGGGTTGAGCGGTACTCAAAAATACCTCCAGCTAACCGCTGAAATGTATCCGACCGTTGTTCGTGAAGTGGAATCTCGATTTGGGAGTTTGATCCCTGCCGTGGAGGGCGCAAATGAAACAGTCTGATCTCTCGCTGTTCCTAACCAGATATCTTACCCACTATCTTCCGGTACAGAGAAATTTGAGTGGCAATACGATACGCTCATATCGGGACACTTTCAAGCTGCTTCTCACTTTTTGTAGGGATATGAAGGGTTATGATATTGCCAAACTAAATATTGCAAAGCTAAACAAAAAGTGCATCGAGGAATTCTTGCTCTGGCTAACCGACGCAAGGAACGCTTCGCCTTCCTCATATAATCAACGGTTATGCGCCATCCACACATTTTTCAGCTATGTCATGGCCGAAGCCCCAGAGTTCATGGAGCACTGTGTACAAATTTTGAAGATTCCGAGCATGACAGCGCCTGCTCCGCCTGCGCAATATTTGACAGCAGAAAATTTGAAACTGATTTTATCAATGCCGGATACATCAATGCCTAAAGGCCGTCGCCATCTGACATTGCTTACTGTGCTATACGACACAGCTGCCCGTGTCAGCGAACTCACTGATATTTGCGTCAGAGATGTGCGACTGGACTATCCACCTGTTATTACATTGCATGGTAAGGGCGGAAAAATCCGTTCGGTACCGATAATGAAACAAACGGCAGAGCTGCTAAAGGAATACTTTACCGAAAACCGAATCCACCCTCGTATTCATGCCGATATGCCGTTGTTTCACAATTCACGCAGGATAAAACTGACCCGCTCCGGTATCACCTATATCGTCCAGAAATATGTAGATATGGCCAGCACACAAGCTATGGATATACCAGTAAAAGTTTCTCCTCACATATTTCGGCACACAAAAGCGATGCATTTGGTGCAGGCAAATATCAATCCAGTCTACATTAAGGACTATTTAGGACATGCTGATATTTCGACTACGCAAATTTATGCACGCGCAGACAACGAGGCAAAACGAGCCGCCTTGGAAAAAGCAGCTGAACAACTCAACCTACCAAAGACGGTTCCTTGGGAACAGGATGCCGAGTTGATTGAATGGTTATCTTCGCTCGGCCGATAAAACTTAAAAAATATTATGCACAGAGAAACAGAGCAAACTGCCCTGTTTCTCTGATATTTATGGAGGTGAAATGCATAATTGATTTCTGTTCATAATGTACCTTATGCACTGCAACGCATAAGGTACATTTTCAAGCAGCAGATATGGAGGCTTTTTGCATCGAAGGATTCTGGCAATTTCAAAGAACAGAGTACCTCTTGTATCGTCAAAGCCCTGTCGCTTGCCAGCGATAGAAAAACTTTGGCAGGGGAAGCCTGCCGAGAGGAGTTCAAAGTCCGGCATTTCTGCCGGGTCGATGGTTCGTGCATCCTGGTAGTACACCTCGCTTTCATGTGGTGCGTGAGCTGCCATGTAGCTTGAATTGGCGTACTTGTCTATCTCGCAATGCCCGATACAGGTGAATCCGCCCGCTTTGGCGAGTCCGGCCCGGAAGCCGCCCACGCCAGCGAACATATCAAAATAGCGTATCAATCATCATCCTCTCCTTGGGCCTGCAGTTCAGCTAAAAAGCCGAAGAAGTTGCGCTCAAATTCTCCGGCTTGATCTGCATCGTCATTTATCTCTGCAGGCATGGTATTTTGTTGTGGAATTGCGCCTCCGTATTCCTTCAGAGCCCGTAGCGTGTTTTTATAGACGATTTCGCTTAATTCTTCCTCCCGTTGCCGCTGGGTCAGGGTCTTGCAGAGGAATTCTGTACGTTTTCCTTTAGGGATGCTGTTGATCCTTTCCCATAACTGGCAGTGAAGAGGGTTGTCCATAAAGAGCGTAAAGCTAAGATGCCGCATCCTTGGTTCAACCATGGGCCACAACCCCTGACATTTGCTCTGACAGGCGTTCATATCCCTTTGCGTTGACGGATACGTCAGAGAGGATAATGGAGCGACACAGGCCGAACCGTGGGGCCACGCGGCGCTTCATGAGTCCGGCACCACCACCCATGAAGATAATGGGCATGGCCCCAGGATCGAGGCCGATCTCTATGATGGCTGAAATGAGCTTTGCGGCATATGCTTCACCTTCCCGCTCAATAATGCTCTTTGCTTTTCCCTCCATAGTGCAGGGTTTACCTTTTAGCACCGTTTCGATCTGGGCGGGGGTTACCGATAGACCCATGGAGCGGCGCACCTGCTCGGTGATCTCATCTATGCAGCGGATCATGCCAAGTTCCAGACTCCGGCAAGCCGAAGCATCCGGCTTACCATTGTCCAGGCGCATAACGTCCACCGTCCATCCGCCGATATCCGCTACAATCACCGAAGGTTCGTCCCGGATGGCATCTGCATGCAGGGACAAGGCGGCAAACGCCTGGGGGTAGAGGCTCACTTCCTTAATGCTTACCTCATATTCCTTTCCCTCGTATGCGAAGCGGACAGGGTTGCTGCCCATCTGGAGGTAGCTTTGGAAGCGGCGTTTTTCCCTACCGAAGCTGGTGAGGGGAAGCCCAGCGGCAATATGTACATCTATGGCGGAGTCTAATCCCCGTTCTTCCAACTCCTTCGCTATGGCCGCCAGGGTTAAGAGATAATATCTCGCCGTGTCGGTCTTGTCCCGCTGGTAGGGCTGCCTGCCGGTACCGCAGACATAGTACCTGCCGTTGTACTCCAGCACATCCTTCTTCGTGTAAGGTTCATGCTCATATTCCACTACCCCGGAAGGGAAGCAGAAGCTTCTTGTTTTCATGGCGGCGTTGCCATGGTCGATGCCGATGATCTCCATATTTACCTTGCCCTTTCTTGCTTTTTTGCCTTGGGTTTCTTCCGTTGCCGCTCCATCTCTGGCCCTTTGAGCTCCTGCTCGGTGAGGATGGAATAATCATCTCCGCTGTGCCAGAAATGGACATACAAGTCGCCATATTCCGTTTTTCGCTCCCGCTGCTCAAAGCCCTCTCCGTACCCGTCCGAGTATTGCCCGGAGGCATATTCTTTGAGCGCGGCGATTTCTTCGTTGGTGAGCGGCTCCTTCAGGGTGCATTTCAGAACGCCCCAGAGCTTATTCTCATATACCTCCGCATCTACAAAAGCGGAAAGCACCTTGGCGTCCACGGAAGCCGGTTCATGGCCATAATAGTATTCCATGAGGCCGCGCTCCGCTTCTTCGGGCAGCTTTTCATCTTCTATGGCCTCCTTCACTACAGCTTCAAAGGCCGTCATCTCATATGGGGAGAGAGGAGTGCCTTCGTAGTCGTAGTACGCTGCGTCAAAGTCATCCTGGTCATCCTCCATAAGATGCCCGGTGATGGGGCTGTAGAGCTTCAGCTCATAGGTTTCTTCGTTCATGCGCTTTTCCTCCTGATGCCTGAAATGGCCTTGTCGATTTGCATACGGAGGCGCTTGAT
>OHGK01001377.1_pt1 | contig 13177 bp, 13 predicted proteins | sample 1567671 | NCBI WGS metagenome assembly OHGK01 (sample SAMEA3879577, study PRJEB24766) | human gut metagenome | biome: human-associated habitat; feature: feces | place: USA | collected 1985/1987 | reverse complement strand
AAGAAAAGAAAAACAAGAAATATTGTTTTACTTATATTTTCATTAATGTTTTATGGTTATGGAGAGCCCATTTATGTTCTTTTAATGATTTTATCTATTTTAGTTAATTATTATATAGCTTTAATAATGGATAAAAGTCATAATAAAAAGAAATGGTTAATAATTGATTTGATATTTAATCTTGGATTACTTTTTATATTTAAATATACTAATTTTTTCTTAGATAATATAAATAATTTGTTTAATTTAAATATTAAATTTTTAACTATAAGTTTACCAATTGGTATTAGTTTTTATACATTTCAAATACTTACTTATGTTATTGATGTTTATAAAGGTAAAGTTGGTGTTCAAAAAAGTGTTATTAACCTAGGTTGTTATATTAGTGCTTTTCCTCAGCTTATTGCAGGACCTATAGTTAGATATGAAACTGTTAATGAAGAACTTGATGAAAGATGTGAAAATATAGAAAACTTTGCAACTGGCATTAGAAGATTTATTATTGGGTTATTTAAAAAAGTGGTAATTGCTAATGAAATGGCTTATGTTGCTGATACTTTATTTGGTTCTGATATTGCACAGTTAGGTGTTATTGGTATGGTTGTTGGTGGCATAGCTTTTACATTCCAAATTTATTTTGATTTTAGTGGATATAGCGATATGGCAATTGGTTTAGGTAAGATGCTGGGATTTAATTATTTAGAAAACTTTAATTATCCATATATCGCTTGTAGTATAACTTCATTTTGGAGAAGATGGCATATATCTTTATCAACATTCTTTAGAGATTATGTTTATATTCCTTTAGGAGGAAATAGATGTAAAAAAGCTCGGCATATATTTAATTTGTTTATAGTTTGGACTTTAACTGGTTTGTGGCATGGTGCTAGTTGGAACTTTGTTTTCTGGGGACTTTTCTATTTTGTTTTATTGGTATTAGAAAAGTTTGTATTTAAAAATATTGATAAACTTCCAAAAGTTTTAGGACATATTTATACATTTAGTTTAGTTACTTTTGGCTTTATAATATTTTATTTTACAAATACAAGTGTATTAGTGGAAGCTATTAAAACATTGTTTGGTGTTCATGGACTTGGTAACTTAAGTGTATTTAGTCATTATCAAATAATTAGAGTAAGAACGATTCTGGTATTTATACTAGCAATATTTGCATGTACACCAATATTTAAAAATATGTTGGATAAGAAAAATAAAATGAGTGATATTATAATACTTGTGTTATTTATCCTTAGTATTGTAGGTATTTTAGCATCAAGCTATAATCCATTTATATATTTTAGATTTTAAATTTCAAAGTGCAACGAAAGATATTCAAAGTGCAAAATTTGCACTTTGAATATTGTTTTTTTATGATAAAAATGATATAATAGATGTGTCTTGGAGGTTATGATGAATAAAGGAAATTGGAATTTAGAGCTTTCTACATATATTAAAGAAGGTAATTTAAGTGAAATTGAGAAAACTAAAGCTTGGGAAACCGCGATTGGTCTTCAAGAAGTAGATGGGTTAGAGCCATCAAAATATTTAATTGATACTGCTAAAGAGCATATTGAAGGAAAATTAGATATTAAAGATGTAGAAAAAAGGATAAATAGTTATTATAATGAAACAAAAAAAAGAAATAAAGAAGAAAATAATAGTGAAGAAGCAGATAAGGTTGCGGTGAAAATAACAGAGATATTAAGTGATAATTCTTTTAATTTTAGTCCAACTGAACTTATTAATATTCATCAAAAATTATTTAAGAATGTATATTTTTATGCGGGTAAATTAAGGGATTATAATTTTACAAAGAAGGAATGGGTATTAAATTATGATACAGTTATTTATGCTTCTTATGAAAATATTATGGATCTATTAAAATATGATTTTTCAGAAGAAAAGAACTTTTCTTATAAAGATTTATCTCTAGATGAAGCCATTGAACATATATGCATGTTTACATCCAATATTTGGCAAATACATCCATTTTGTGAAGGCAATACAAGAACAGTTGCAGTTTTTATGATTAAATATTTAAAAACATTTGGATTTAATGTTAATGATGAAATGTTTGCTAAACATTCATGGTACTTTAGAAATGCACTTGTTAGGGCAAACTATCGAAATTTTAATAAAAATATCTCTGAAGATATAACCTTTTTAGAAAAATTCTTTTATAATTTATTGACTGATACCAATTATGAGTTAAAAAATAGATTCCTTCATGTAGATTTTGAAAAGAGTGTTGATAATACATTAAAAAAAGATAAGGGAGATTATACTTTAGAAGAACAAGCAATAATTAATATAATTAGAAAAAATCCTTTTGTAAAACAAGAAGAAATAGCTAAGCAATTAAATAAATCATTAAGAACTGTTAAGACTATTATGTCTTTAATGCAAGAGAAAAAAATGATTGTTAGAAATAATGGAAAAAGGAATGGAGAATGGGTAATTTTGTAATAGTTTGGTTGCAGAATTATCTTATCATGTGATATAATATTATTTACTTAAAGGAGGTCTTTTAGATGAAAGTAATTTTATTAAGTGATGTAAAAGGGAAAGGTAAAAAGGATAGTGTAATTAATGTAAGTGATGGTTATGCTAATAATTATTTAATTAAAAATAATTTAGCTGTTCCTTATACAAAAAGAAGTAGTGAAATATTAAATGAAGAATTAGATGAAAGACAAAAAAATGAAGATGCTTTAGTGGAGAGTTTAAATGAAATAAAGAAAAAGTTAGATGGAAAAACAATTATATTTAAAGTTAAAACTGGAGCAGATGATAAAGTGTTTGGCACGATATCAAATAAACAAATATCTGAAAAATTAAAAGATATGGGATATAAAATAGATAAAAAGTGTATTAAAAGTGATGTAGCAATAAGTAGTTTAGGTGTTACTAAAGTAAGTGTTGAATTACATAAAAAAGTTAAGTTTGACTTAAATGTTGAATTAGTTAAATAGGAGGGTTTATGGCAAGAAGTATGCCTCAGAATAAAGAAGCTGAGATGAGTGTCTTAGGTGTTGCTTTTTTAAATAATAATGAAGTAAGTAAGATAGTTGAAGAAGTAACGAGTGATATGTTCTTTGATGAGAGAAATAGATATATTTTTAATGCAATTAAAAGTCTGCATGAAAGTAAGACACCAATTGATGTAACAACCCTTAGAAATGAACTTGATAAAGATAAGAAATTTAATGCTGTGGGACTTGATTATATTACTGATGTAATAGATAGTGTAGTAACAAGTGCTAATTTAGATTTTTATATTAAGATAATTAAAGATTATGCTATAAGAAGAAATTTAATAGAAACAGCAAGTGATATAATTACTACTACATATGATGAAGAAGATGTAAATAGTTTACTTGATAGTGCTGAAAAAAACATATTAAATGTTGTTAGAGCAAGAAGTGTTGGAGATTTTGTACCTATTAGTGAAATTTTAAGAAGGGCACAAGCTAAGTTGGAAGAACTTGCTAAAAATAAAAGAAGTATTACAGGTATTGAAACTGGGTTTCCTGATTTTGACAAAATAACAACTGGTTTACAAGGTGGAGAAATGATTATCTTAGCTGCTCGTCCTGGGATGGGAAAAACAGCACTTGCTTTAAATATGGCTGCTTATGCTGCGACACATACTAAAAAAGCTGTTGCTATATTTAACTTAGAAATGTCAGCAGAAATGCTTATTAATCGTATGATTTCTTCAATTGGACAAATTGATGCTTATAAGTTGCAAACTGGTAATATGCAGGAAAAGGATTGGAAAAGATATAATGAAGCATTATCACAACTTGCTGATACTAATATTTATATTGAAGATAATGCTGGGGTTACTGCTCAAGAAATTAGGGCTAAATGTAGAAGGCTTGCCAATAGTGAAGATGGTTTAGGTTTAGTAGTAATCGACTACCTTCAACTTGTAAGTAGTGGTTCAAGAAGAGTTGAATCTCGTCAAGTAGAAGTATCAGAAATTTCTCGTTCACTTAAGACTATGGCTTTGGAATTAGGTGTACCAGTTATTGCCTTATCACAGTTATCAAGAAGTGCTGAAAAAAGAGAAAGTAATCAACCGATGCTTGCAGATTTACGTGAATCTGGATCTTTGGAACAAGATGCCGACATGGTTTTATTTATAAATCGTAAGGATTATTACGAAAAAGCTAAAGATTTTAATCAAAAAATAGTGCCAGCAGAATTAATTATTGCTAAGCATAGAAAAGGAGGACTTGGAACAGTTAACCTATTATTTGAACTTAATATGAGTAGTTTTAAGAGTCAATTAAAGGCCACTGGAGATGAAAATGAATAATAAAAGTAAAGTTATAACTGCTATATTATCAATTCTAATTATTGTTTTATATTTTGTAAATGAAAAGAATGATTATAAATTTGATGAAGCAAGTAAAGCTTATCAAATTTATTTAGATGGAAAAGAAATAGGTTTAATCAAAGATGAAAATGAATTATATAGTTTAATTAATAAAGAGCAACAAAATATAAAAGATCAGTATGGTGTTGATTATGTTTATCCTCCGGATGGACTTGATATAGTAGAAACAAAAACATTTGATGAAAACTATATGGGGGTAGAGGAAATATATGAAAAAATTGAAAATGCAGATGATTTTACTATAAAAGGTTATATTATTACAATTAAAGGTGAAGATAAAGAAAAACAAAATATTGTTATAAACGTTTTAGATAAAAAAGTGTTTGAAGATTCTTTAAAAAAATATGTTTTATCTTTCGTTACAGAAGATGAATTAAATAATTATAATAATGGAAATAGAAGTATAAATGAAATAGGGTCTATAATTGAAAATATGTATTTTAATGAAACAATAACTATAAAAGAAGGTTATGTTAGTGTTAAAAATAAAATATATACTGATTCTGAATCATTAAGTCAATATTTATTATTTGGCCCTGATGCAAAGATGGATACATATACTGTTAAATCTGGTGATAGTATTGCTAGTATTAGTGAAGATAATAAAATGAACCCTCAAGAATTTTTAATTGCCAATCCTAAATATAAAAGTGAAGATGCAATGCTTGCGGTAGGAAGTTTAGTAAATATCACTATTATTAATCCTATTATAACTTTAACATATAGTGTATATGAAATAAATGAAAATATTACACCATATACCACAGAAAATCCAGTTGTGGATAATACAAAAGAACCTAGTTATAAAGAATTAACTAGAGTTGGTGTTAACGGTATAACATTAATCCATAGTACATATGAAGTAATTAATGGTGAACGTTCAACTGGTGTTGAAATTAAAGATCGTAAAGTAATTAGAGAAATGGTTCAAGAACAATATACGATTGGTAGAAGAGCAGGTGGTTATTATTATCCCACTAGTGGATGGGGTTATCCAACGGAATACCCATTTGTTATTACAAGTCCTTTCCAATGGCGATGGGGAAAACATCACGATGGTATTGATATTTCTGGTACTGGTTATAGATCAAGGATATTTGCTGTTGCTCCAGGAACTGTCGTTGAAGTTGGATATAGAAGTACTGATGGTAACTATGTAATAATTGAACATGAAAATAATATTTATACACAATATGCTCATATGTATCAGGCTTTAGTTGTAGAAGGTCAAACTGTTAAAAAAGGAGACCAAATTGGAGAAATGGGAAATACAGGATTTGTAGTTCCTGCCCCAAGTAAATATAATCCAATTGCTGGTACTCACCTTCATTTTGGGGTATCAATTGGCTGGCCATTCCATGGAGCGTATTCATTCCAAAATCCAACGAGGTATATAAGGTTCTAATGAAAGTAGTAGTGTTATCAAGCGGCTCTAAAGGAAATGTAACTTATTTAGAAATAAATAATAAAAAGTTTTTGTTAGATGCTGGGAGAAATTATAAGTATATAAATGAAAATTTAAAAGATATTGGTGTTGATGTAAAAGATATAGATTATGTTGTTATAACTCATAATCATAAAGATCACGTATCAGCATTAAAAACTTTACTTGATAAAACCGGTGCGGCTTTAATAGTAAGTGAAAAAATGTTTTATTCAATTGAAGATGTAAAAGATTATAAACATATCATTGTACTTGAAGATGAAATAGATTTAGATGGAATTCATATAACATCATTTAAGTCTAGCCATGATGCACCGGATTCTAGAAATTATGTATTTGAATGTGATGGTAAAAAAATAGCATACGTTACTGATACAGGTTATGTTAATGCTAAAAACTTTAAGTATTTAAAAAATTTAGATATATATCTATTTGAAAGTAATCATGATATAGAATTATTAATGAATGGCCCATATCCTGAATGGTTAAAAAGAAGAGTTTATTCTGATGAAGGACACTTATCTAATAAAATGGCATCATTTTATCTTACTAAATTAATCGGAAATAAAACCAAGAAAATTGTTCTGATTCATTTAAGTGAAACAAATAATTTGGAAAGTATTGCTATGGAAACAATTAATAATACATTTTTAGATTATGGGATTGATTTTCATGATATAATTTGTGCAAAACAAGATGAAAAAACGGAAGTAATTGAAATATGATAAAAATATTATGTGTAGGAAAGATTAAAGAAAGTTATTTGGATGATCTTATAAACGATTATAAAAAACGAATAGGAAAATATATAAAAATTGAAATAATAGAATTAAAAGATGATATAAATTATGATAAAGAAATAAATAATTTAATAAAGAATATAAAGACTAGTGATTATAATATTGGTTTAGATTTAAAAGGTAAAATGTATTCAAGTGTAGAATTTGCTGATAAAATAGATAAAATTTTACCTCAGAATAGTAATATAACTTTTATAATCGGAGGTTCTTTAGGTTTAAATGACGAGGTTAGAAGTCTTTGTAATGAATTAATTAGTTTTTCACAAATGACTTTTCCTCATGGTCTGTTTAGAGGTATTTTACTTGAACAAATATATAGAACTTGTAAAATTAATAATCATGAAATGTATCATAAGTGAGGTTGTATGAAAGTAAATGAAATAAGAAATATGAAAGTGGCTTTAACTCATGCTGGCAAGTTTCATGCTGATGATGTTTTCGGAGCTGCTTTTTTAAAAATTATAAATACAGATATAGAAATTATAAGGAGTAATATTGTTTTAGATGATTTTGAGGGTTTAGTTTTTGATATAGGAATGGGTAGATTTGATCATCATATGTCTGATAATGAAGTTCGTAAAAATGATATTCCTTATGCTGCATTTGGTAAGTTATGGAGAGAATTTGCTCCATCTTTATATGGAAAGTATGTTTATGAAAGTATTGATAGAAAACTAATTCAGGATTTAGATTTAGCGGATAATACAGGAAGTTATAATGCTTTAGCAGTTGCTATTGATGTTTTTAATCCTGAGGATGTAAAAAATAGTGATAATGAATTTTTTGAAGCTGTGGAGTTTGCTAAAAAAATACTTATAAAAATGATAGATAAACAAAAAAGATGTGAAAAGGATTTAGTTAAAGTAAAAAAGTATTATGAAGAAGCAAAAGATAAAAGAATAATTGTTTTGGATGAACCTCTTTTTTATAAAGATTATTTACCATTTACAGAAGCTGTTTATGTTGTGTATCCATCAAATCGAGGTGGTTTTGCTGCCCAAGGGGTAACTATAAATCCAGATACAAATGAACTTAAGAAAGATTTTCCTGAAACGTGGGTTAAAAATCTTCCTCCATATTTAAGATTTTGTCATACAAGTAGATTTTTAATAGCTGCGGATAGTTTCGAAGAAATTATGCATGCTACTCGGGAGGCTTTAAAATGATTGGTAATGATTGGGATGAAAAGTTAAAAGTTATCTGGGATAGTGAAGGTTTTAAAAATTTTTATAGAAAAATTATGCATGAATATGATACTAAAGAGGTTTATCCTCCGAAAGACTATATTTTTAATGCTTTAAAATTAACGAGTTATGAAAATACAAAGGTTGTTATTGTGGGACAAGATCCATATCATGGTAAAGGAGAAGCTCATGGGTTATCTTTTTCAGTTCAAAAAGGAATAAAAATACCTCCTTCTTTAAAGAATATTTATAAAGAATTATATGATGATTTGGGTGTATTGCCTAAGGATAATGGCGATTTAACTGGATGGGCTTTGCAAGGAGTTTTGTTGCTAAATTCTGTTTTAACTGTGGAAAAAGATAAAGCAGCTAGTCATAGAAATTTAGGTTGGGAATTGTTGACTGATTATATTATTAAAATACTTAATCTAAAAGAAGAAACAGTAGTTTTTATATTATGGGGAAATTTTGCTAAGGAAAAAGCTAAACTTATAACTAATCCTCATCATTATATTGTTATGAGCCCTCATCCTTCACCATTTTCTGCTTATTCAGGTTTTTTTGGAAGTAAACCATTTTCTAAAACTAACGAGTTTTTAGTTAAAAATGGACTTACACCAATTGATTGGTCAAAATAAGACTTGGAAAAACCAAGTCTTATTTCTTAGCTTATTTTAAGTATTAAATAAGCATTGGTAATTACATTGGGTAACAATTGTTATCATAGTTATATTGAAGTTTATTTTGTATATTATTCTATCCAGTAGGACCAGTTGGGCCGGTTGGGCCAGTTGGACCAGTTGGACCTGTTTCACCTTGTAATCCTTGAGGTCCTGTTGGGCCTTGAGGAATTGTTAAGTTTAAAACATAATTAGGTGCTGTTCCAGTTATTGAAGCTGTAGCTTCTGTACCAGGTGCTCCTGTGGTAATGGTTCCAATTCCTAATGTTGGAGTTTCTCCGCTTGCTCCAGTTTCGCCTTGTAACCCTTGAGGTCCGGCAGGTCCCGTAGGTCCGGCAGGTCCCGTAGGTCCAATTGGCCCTTGAATTCCTTGAGCTCCTTCAGGTCCGGCAGGTCCAGTAGGTCCTTGTTCTCCTTGTATTCCTTGAGCTCCTTGTGGCCCTTGAATTCCTTGAGGTCCTTGAGGTCCGGTTGCTCCAGCTGGAATGTTAAATTCTAATATGGCATTAGATGGTGTTCCAGTATTAACTACACTTGCGTTTGTACCAGGAGCAGTTGTAGTTGTTACACCAACTGTTATGGTGGCTCCAGCAGGTCCTGTAGGTCCAGTTGGACCTGTTGGTCCGAAGCAAGTGTACGTTATATTTGGATTTTCTTTGTTAAAACAATCTATATATTGTTTTGCTCTTTTTATATTATTGTTCATTTTGAACTCCTTTCATTAATAACTTATGAATTTATGCTGGACATGCTCATGATACTTGTCCATGGTTTTAACAATTTGTTTTAATTTTTCATATCTTAAAGGTGAAGTTGGCCCAACTGGACCTCAAGGACCTATTGGACCAATCATTGAAGGTTCAACAGAAGGATTGTTGTTTGCAAGCTTTGCAGAAACAAATATTTCAGGTTTAATGAATATTCAAGAAACTCATATTATACCTACAGATTCTGAATTTTTTTAGATAAATGGTAGAAATGACATAATTGTTAATGCTGGTATTATTGGCGAGACTGCCTCTTCACAAATTAAAATTAATGATGTGAATTTATTATTTAAGAACATATATGTGTAAATTAGTTTTTCTTAAAAACTTGAACAAAAAGGGAGCATGATATGAACCCCATTTCTTGGACAAAAAAGGAATGAAGTTTTATTTTTCTTAATATAGTAATCAATGGTACAAATAAAGCTCAAAATTTTTAAAATATAAATTTTCTATCTAATTATAATAAATTTTTCTATTGTTAAAAGATTTGATAGGCATATAACTACTGATATATTTCCTATAAATGATTATACAATTAAAAGTAAAAAAAACTGCTATAGTTTAAAATCATCTATAACAGCGTCTTGCATATTTTTACCATCAAAAAATGGCTTTATTTTATATCCATGTATTTTTGCTACAATATTTGTTGGAATTCTTTTTATTAGTTTATTTAGTTCTCCAGTATTATTGTTAAAATAGGTTTTACATGAAGTTAATGTTTCATTAATTCTATCTATTTCTTTTAAATCTTTATTGAATTCTTTAGTGTTTAATTCTTCGTGGTCGTTTTTAACTTCTAATATTATATTGTAGGCTTCAGTTAACTTTCTATCTAATTCATAGTTGGTTATTCTTTTATCTTTTAAATCAATGTATTCTTTTAAATAATCTTTTTTTGTTACAACTTTTTTTATAGCAATATTTAATTTAGCAATTATATCGTATTTTTGTCTTAAAGATTCATCAATTATTCCTTCAGCTTTATCTATTTTTAATTTATAATTAACTAGGTTATTATATATAGAAGCATAAATTATAGCTAATAACCCTAATATAACAATTAATAGTAATATTATTTCAAACAAATTCATTTATTATCACCATTAATATTTTATCAAATGTATTACTTAAAGTAAATATGGTTTTAAAAAGTTTACATGTGTATCATTTAGCATATATTAATGCATATGAGGTGGCTTTCTTGAAAAAAGTTGTGTGATAAAATTTTAGAAAAACAAAAACTTAGAAAAGAAATGGTGGATTTGGGGTTGATGTACAGTTATGGGGCCAACTGGACCAACTGGTGCTACATGTCCTCAAGGAATTCAATGTGAAGTAGGTTTAAAAGGCAATCCATGATAAATATGCACATTTTTATCAAACAATATTACTTAGATTTGAATCGGATACAAAATTAAGTGTCAATACTGTTAACCTAGGTGATAATTATGCATCAAGTGTAGAATTTTCTAATGTTAATTTAATGATTAAAAGAATATTATATGATTTATAAAATCTTGAATCCTGTGTTATAATAGGGTTGAAAGGTGATTATATGTTTAAAATTGCTAAATTAGAAAAGGTAAATAACGAAAAAGTCAGTATTAATTTAATTACTTATGAACAAAGCAAATATGAAAATGGTGAAAAAATATTAACAGAAATTGTTAAAACATTATCATTTGATATCTCTGGAGACAACTATTCATTTGGGTTTGATTTAAATTGTAAACTTGAAAAATTATTGGAGTTACCAATGAATGAAATTATAGATTTCAAAGATTATATTTTTGATGGTGAGACTTGGTTTAATGTTAAAGATTTAAATGGCATAGAGCCCTTAATGGATATCAAAATAACTAGATATTTAAAAAACAAGTTTATTATTTTTCTAACTTTCTTTACTGATTATAGTTATGATGAAAATGACTATTCTGGAATGGCTGAATTTACATTTAATTTAGATGACTATTTAAATTAGATTTGTGGCCATTAATTTGACAAAACTTTTAAAATATGCTAAAATTTAAGTAGTTGTGATACAGTGGGGGTTGTAAATAACTAAATATATAGTCTCATTGTAAGTGCAATGAGATTTTTAGTGGGGGATGTTATTATGAGAGGAAAATTAACTTTTGCACCTTTTGATGAAAATTTTGATTGTTTTTATACTGATGTATCAATTGGTATTTTACCATATGACTATGAAATATGTATTAAACAACCATTGGATAAATCTTTTGAGGAACTTATTTCTGATCCATATGACTTTGAAGAAAGTATAGATTGTAATTTAGATGTTGCATCAGATTATCCAGATCAAGTTGAATTATTAGAGAATGTAAAAAAAGATAGATTATATTATTTAAGAAATGTTAGTGATATAACTTTTAAATATGAACCTAAGTTAATAGCTGAATTTGTTAGAAAAAATCCTATTTTATCAACTAAAAGAATTATATTTGAAGATGAATTTGATTTAGATGCAACATTATTAAATAAAGTAAGAGAAGCATTCGGAGAAAATACAACAAATATTTATTTTAAAATAAATGGAAATAATAAAGAAATTTCATTTAAAGAATATGAAGATACAATTATTACTATTAATAATTTTGTTGATAGCATAAAAAGCTTTGATTTTTCACCATTAGAAACTATTATGTATGTATATGATATAGTAAGGGATAGAATATATAAAGAAGTTGATGAAAATGAAGATAAAATGATTTCAAGAAATTTAACATCAGCATTGCTTGGTGATAAAATAGTTTGTGTTGGATATGCTGTAATATTTAGTACATTATTAAATAGATTAGGGATTGCATGTGATGAAGTTTTTTTAAGACAACCTGGAAAAAAGGTTGGTCATGCGAGAAATGTAATAAGGATTAAAGATGATAAATATAATGTTGATGGAATTTATTACTTTGATCCAACTTGGAATAGTAAAAAAAATAAGTTTGACAATAACTTTATGTTTTCTTATAGGTATTTTGCTTTGACTAAAGAACAAATGGATGATATTGATAAGGGAAGAATTGTAGATGAAGATTTTCCTTACTTTTCAAATAATATGGCTCAAGAATTTAAAAAACAAGTTGAAAGTGTTGGTTTAAAAAATTTACCTGATGATTTTGTAAAATCAATTAATTTTATGGCTTTATTAGTTAATGGTGATTCTCTTTTTAGTAAGATACTGTTGAATCCTTATGTTCCAGATAGTATGAAACCTAACAAAGATAATATTTATGAAAGTTTATTAGAAATAGAAAAGTATTTTATAGAACCAATTCCTGCGGAAACTTTAATAAGAGTATTATTTAATGTAAGAAAGCAAGAATATTATAATAATCCAGAAAAGTATACGTTTGCGTTAATAGATTTTTGTAAAACTGTTGCTTGTTCTCATTGGGATTATGAAGGAACTCCGGTAGAAAAATTAATGATGAATTTAGCAGAAACATCAGAAGATAAAATGAAAGTTAATTTTCATCAATCTATAAGAGTGGCAAATGAAAATAATATGCCTGAGCAAATTGAACAGGTTAAATTAACTAGAACGCTAAGAAGTATTTATGAACAAAAAATAAATAAATAAATTATATTTTTAGATTTTGCACCTATAATAAGTATAGGTGTTTTTTCTTGTTTAATAAAGTTAGTTGTGATAAACTAGTTATAGATGAATAGTGAGGTAATTACATGAAATTTATACAAAATGTTGAGATGAGTAAATATAGAGAATTTGAAAATAAACATAAAAAATCACATTTTTTACAAAGTTATGAATGGGGACAATTTTGTAAAAGAGCAAAAAGGCAAATTCCTCGTTATGTAGGAATGGAAGATAATGATGGTAATTTAGTTGCTACTTGTTTAATTCTTCTT
>OHGK01001375.1_pt1 | contig 13179 bp, 13 predicted proteins | sample 1567671 | NCBI WGS metagenome assembly OHGK01 (sample SAMEA3879577, study PRJEB24766) | human gut metagenome | biome: human-associated habitat; feature: feces | place: USA | collected 1985/1987 | reverse complement strand
GGAAAACCCGAAGGTTTTCCGGAGCAGCCCGTTCACAGCGCGCGGCGAGAGCGTACCCGGCACGTCCGCCTCCCCCTCCAGCGCGCGGCAGACCAGATGCGCCGTCATCACGCCTGCATCCGCGCCCAAGCGGGCGACGCAAGCGCGGAACGGCGGCCATTCAGTGCGCTCCAGCGCGGCGCGCGGCGCGTCGTTCACCGGCAGGCCGATGTGGGAATCCACGGCGACGTTGCCATGCCCGGGGAAGTGCTTGAACACCGGGAGCACGCCGCCCGCGCGGAGGCCTTCCGCCATCGCAAGGCCGCAGGCCGTCACGGTTTCCGGGGTATCGCCATAGGCGCGCACGCCGATGACAGGGTTCCGTGGCTCGCTGTTCACATCGAGCACCGGCGCAAAGTTTACGTTCATGCCGAGCGTGCGCAGCGCTTTGCCGCAGCGCTGCCCCACCTCCCGGATGAGGGAAACATCCCCGCCCGCAGCAGCATGGGAGGCGGCCGCAAGCGCCATCGCGCCGGGGAACGCAAGCGCGCCCTCGTGCGCGCGCAGCACCGTCCCCCCTTCCTGATCCACAGCGAGGAACGGCGCAAAGCCGGTTTTTTCATAGGTCGCCCGGGAAAGCGCCCCGCACAGGCGCGCCGTTTCCGCGGCCGGGCCGACGTTGCGTGCAAACAGGATAAAATTTCCCACGGAGTATTCTTCCATCAGGCGTATAGCCTGCGCGTCCGGCATAGCCGTTCCGGGGAAGCCCGCAAGGAGCATCTGGCCGATCATCTGGCGAAGGGAAGGATATTGCATCAGCGCGTTCCTCCAAATTACAAATTATAGAAAGAGTTGTGCTATTGCTATTATTGTGGACGCGGCGGGCGCAAATGTCAACTGCTGCGGGGTGGCGGCAATCTGTGAACAGATTGTAGCCTGTTTGCGCCATGGCGAATGTTTTGGTATAATGTCGGCATGAAAGAGCATGAACCCGAACGGGATGGATTTGAATACGGGGAGCCGGACGCGCAAAAGCCCAGACGCTGCCTTGGGCCGCTCGGCTATGTTTCGCTCGCGCTTGCGTTGCTGCTTGTAGGCGCAGGCGCGGTTTCTGTTGTGACGCGCGGCCTGCCCACATGGCCCGCGCGGATGGTACACGCCATGGCGCAGGGGGAAGCGCCCGCCCCAACGCCCTCGCCCACGCCCGCCGTTGCGGCGGAGACCCCGCCGCAGGAGACCGCCGCGCCCGGCGCACAGGCGGTGGAATTTGAGCGCACGGCGTTCGTCGTGGACGGCGTGCCGCTTGGCGTGCTTGCGAGCCGGGAAGCTGCGGAAGCCGCGGAGCAGGAAGCGCTCGCCTGGTTCGAGCTGCAGATCCTCGGCGGCGGCAAGCTTGAGACGACCATTGAAAACGAGATCTCCTTTGAACCCGCTGCCGCGTATCCGGAGGCGGAGGACATCACGGTGGACGCGCTCCTCGCCCTGCTGACTGGGCCGGAAACGCCGCTCGCGGTGCATTCCACGCTCACAGAGGAGATCGTATCCTATACGCCGCACGAAAGCGTGCTCAAGGAAGACGAAACGCTCCTCTTGGGCACGCGCATCATCCTGCGCTACGGCGCGAACGGCGAGACGCGCACCGTGACCACGCGCACGTTTTTGAACGGCGTGGAACAGGGCAAAGCCGAGACCGTGACCATCACCGCTCTGGAACCTGTGGACGCGCTCGTGCGCGTAGGCACCCAGAAGGTGGATCATGACGCGGAGCCGGGCAAGCGGGAGGGCGAACGTGGGAAGGATGCCGGCGAGCTTGCGTTCCAGCACCCGACGGAGCGCGGGCGCATCGAATCCAATTACGGCCAGCGCGCCGGCGTGCTGCATCTCGGGCTCGATTACAGCGGCAAAGAGGGCGACGCCGTGCTCGCTTCCTGCGGCGGCGTGGTTGTAAGCGCGATCGAGCGCGGCGGTTATGGCCTCATGGTAGAGCTCGACCATGGGGACGGATTCGTGACGCGCTATGCGCACCTTGGCTCGGCCGCCGTGGCCATCGGGGATGTGGTCGCCCAGGGGGATACGATCGGCACGCTCGGCAGCAGCGGCAACTGCGACGCGCCGCACCTGCACTTTGAGCTTAGGATCGACGGAATCGCTTATAATCCGCGCTATTACCTCGATTGACACGGCCTTTGCCGGGTTGCCGGGACGCGCATGGAATGATACAATAAAGGTTGGCATTGACATCTGTAAGGAAAAGAGGGTGAAAGCATGGCGCTTCTGAAGTTCCGCTGCAAGGCTTGCGGCAAGGTGTTCGACGAGTTGGTTTCCCTCGCCGCGCTGGATCAGGTGAAGTGCCCGGCGTGCGGCGGCAGGACTGAACGCGCTTACGAGGGCAAGTGCGTGCGCGCGGGGCAAAGCGGCTGCAGCGGAAGCTGTGCGGGCTGCGCAGGCTGCAAGCATTGATAAAGCCCCAAAAACAACGTTGAAGGAGAACCTATGGCGCATTATGTGATAAACGGCGGGCACAGGCTGGAAGGAAGCGTGACCATCAGCGGCGCGAAAAACGCCGCAGTGGCGATCATCCCGGCGGTTATTTTGGCGGGAGAAAGCTGCGTGGTGGAAAACCTGCCGCAAATCGAGGATGTTCGCATTCTGGAGCAGATTCTCCAGCATATGGGCGCGGACGTGGACTTCACGCCGGATGGCGCAATGCGCGTTGACCCCAGGGGGATCAACACGCATACCGTAACGTTCGACATGGTGAGCCGCCTGCGCGCTTCGTATTACCTTTTAGGCGCGATGCTCGGCCGGTACGGCCATGCGGAAATCGCGTTGCCGGGCGGCTGCTCCATCGGCCAGCGGCCCATCGATCAGCACATCAAAGGTATGCGCGCGCTTGGGGCGAAGGTGGTCATCGAGCGCGGCGTCGTCAAGGCCCACGCGGAAAAGCTCGTGGGCGCGGAGATCTACCTCGACGTAGTCAGCGTTGGCGCAACGATCAACATCATGCTCGCCGCGGCGGGCGCGCAGGGCCAAACGATCATTTCCAATGCGGCGAAGGAGCCGCATGTGGTGGACGTAGCGAATTTTCTCAACATGATGGGCGCGTCCGTCAAGGGCGCGGGCACGGACGTGATCCGCATCATCGGCGGCAGGAAGCTCCACGGCTGCACGTACGCGATCATCCCGGACCAGATCGAGGCGGGTACGTTTATGATCGCCGCCGCCGCCACCCACGGGGACGTGGTCATCAACAACGTCATCCCCACCCACCTCGAAGCCATTTCCGCCAAGCTGATGGAAAGCGGCGCGCAGGTTATCGAAGGGGACGACGGGCGCGAATTCTTCATCCGCGTCAGCAACACGGGCCGTGCGCGGGCGGTCAACATCAAGACGCTCCCCTACCCCGGCTTCCCGACGGATCTCCAGCAGCCTATGATGGCCTATCTTTCCACAGCACAGGGCAACAGCTTCATTGTGGAAAACATCTTCGAGGACCGCTTCAACCATGTGGCGGAATTGCAGCGCATGGGCGCAAACATTACGCTCAATGCGCGCACAGCCATGATCGAGGGCGTAGAGCAGCTCTCCGGCGCGCCTCTGTTTGCAACGGACCTGCGCGCAGGCGCGGCGCTCATCGTCGCGGCGCTTGCGGCGGAAGGCCAAAGCAGCGTCCATAACATCGAGTACATCGACCGGGGCTATGAATTTTTCGAACAAAAGCTGCGCGCGCTCGGCGCGGACATCCAGCGGGTGGGCTAACGCAAGCATCCGCAAAAGGCGGCCGTAGGGCCGCCTTTTGCGTGGAGCGACTTGGCCCGGGGCTGTTTGCGATGGGAAGCAATCTTCCGTCCCTTTGCCAAAGGAGCCTTTGGATTAATGCGCTTTCAAGCGTTGTCCGAATACGAAAACCGCTGGAGTTCACCACTCTCAAACGCCCCCTTTTTGAAAGGGGGTGGCAGCGCGCTAGCGCTGACGGAGGATTGCCTGGCGGCGGATGTCGCGCGGCATATAATCCAGCGGTTGCGCCCGTTCATTCCGCCTCGGCGATCATGGCCGCGACGTCCGAAAAATCGAAGCCCGTGCAGTGCTCCGCCACGTCGAAACACGTGGCAAGTCCGTTCGCGCCGTTGGTGTGGATCAGGAGCGCGTCCCGCGTGTCCGGATCAAAGCAAACGAAGGATTTGAAGCCGCCGTTGTCGCCCCAATGCCAGATCAGCTCCTTGTAAAGCCCCCAGCCCAGGCCCCACTCCACGCCGTGCCCTGCGGGGTTGCGCACCGCGCGCACGCGTGAAGCGAAGCGCTCCTCTGAAAGGAGCTGCGTGAGGAACTTTGGATAATCTGCAATCGTCACATACAGCGAAAACGCCGCGTTCGGTTCCAGGCCAACCGTGTGCCGCGCGCTCCTGCGCTGGGGTTCCTGCGCGCCCGCTCCGTCCCACGTGGCCGCAAGCGTGTGGTTGAGCGGCCGCGTCCAAATCATCGCCGCATCCTCCATGCCGAGGGGGTCGAACAGCTCCGTTTGCAGCAGGTCATCCAGCCGGCGGCCGGTCAGGCGTTCCACCGCCGCCTGCAAAAACGCATAGCCGGTTCCGGAATACTGGAAGCCGCCGCCCGGCGCGAACGAAAGCGGAAGCGGGCGCTTCCCCCAGTTGGGGAGCCCCGTGCCGTGAGAAAGTACATGCTCAGCCGTGGCTGCCGCAAAGCGCGGGTCCTCCGTAGGCAGACCCTCCGGCAGGTATTCACACAGCGGCACATCCAGCCTGAGCACGCCCGCTTCCGCGAGCTGGAGCACCAGGTAGCCAAACACGGGCTTCGTCAGCGAAGCCGCCTCAAAATGCGTCCGCATCGTCATGGGGCGGTTGCGCGCCGGGTCCGCGAGGCCGAGCGTCTCCGCCGCCACCTGCGCGCCGCCGCAGAGAAATGCCATCGCAAGCCCGGGAACCTTGTTGCGCGCCATCGAAGCCTGCGCCGTTTGCGCGGCCGTCAAAAGCCGCTGCCGGTCGATTTTCATAGATACCCCTCCTTATCCGCGCGCCCGTCGCAGCACGCCGCCTGCGCGCGCGCCCGTATGGCGGCCGTTCTCCGCGGTGAGCACACCGTTGACGTATACCTTCAAAATTCCCGCGCAGGCTTGCTGCGGGTTCGTGAAATCCGGCGTGTCCCTGAGCGCGTCGAAATCGAACAGCACCAGATCGGCGCACATGCCTCGCTTGATCGCCCCGCGTTCGGAAAGCCGGAGGCGCGCCGCCGGGAGCCCCGTTATCTTGTGCACGGCTGTCTCCAGCGGGAAAAGCCTCCTATCCCGGCAATAATGCGCAAGCACGCGCACGAACGTGCCGTAATTGCGCGGGTGCGGCTTGCCCGGCTCGTCGAGCGGCATCGCGCCGCCGTCCGAGCCCGTCATCACGTAGGGCTGCTTCATGATATGCTCGATGTCCTCCTCGCACATGCCAAAGGAAATCTCGCCTACGTGGTCGTTCTCCGCAATCACGATGTCGATGAGCGCATCCGCAGGCTCCACGCCGAGCCGCTGCGCGATCTCGGGGATGGATCGCCCCGCCATCCACTGGTTTTCCTCCGTCGTAACATAGGAAACGAACAGGTCGCCCCAGCGCCCGCGGTGGGATTCTTCCATTTCGTCGCGCACCCGTGCGCGCAGCTCCGGATTCTTCAAGCGCTCCATCAGCGCAGGCACGCCGCCGTCAAACGCCCATTCCGGGATGTTGACCGAGAGCGTCGTCGCAGAAGCGCGGTACGGATACTGGTCGCACATCACGTCCAGCCCCTGCCGCCGCGCGCGCGCGATCATCGCGGTCGTCGTGAAGCAGCTCACCTGCCAATCCGGCTTATAGGTGACCTTGTGGTGGGAAATCTGCAGCGCAACGCCCGCTTCCCGCGCGATACGGAGCGCCTCCTCCGTCGCCCGTACGACGGTCCTGCCCTCGCCGCGCATGTGCGTAGCATAATAGCCGCCATAGGGCGCTGCCGCCTTTGCGACCTCGATGAGCTCTTCGGTGTCCGCATAGCTGCTGGGCGGGTAGATCAGCCCGGAACTGACGCCGAATGCGCCCGCCTCCATGGCCTCCGCCACAAGCTCGCGCATCCGCGCAAGCTGCGCCTGCGTCGGCTTTCCCGCGCCGTAGCCCATCGCGCAGGCACGCACCGCGCCATGCCCCACGAGCATGCCGAGGTTCACCGAGGGCGAAGCCTTTTCCACCGCGGAAAGGAACGCCGCCATGCTCGGCCATCCGCCTTCCTTCCCCTCCGGCGCAGGCCCGACGGACGCGCCGCAGTTCCCGGCAATCTCCGTCGTCACCCCCTGCAGGATGCGGCTTTCCGCCGTTGGGCATTTCAAAATGCTGTCGTCGCTGTGGGAATGGATGTCGATAAAGCCCGGTGCGAGGTAATGATCCGCTGCGTCCACGGTCTCGCGTGCCGGGCCGGTAAGTTTCCCGATCGCGGCGATCCGGCCGCCCTCCACCGCTACGTCGGCGCGATACCACGGCGCGCCCGTCCCGTCCACAACCCTTGCATTGCGAATGATCAGATCATACATACCAGCAAACGCTCCTTTTTTGTTTGTGATTCGTCCTTTGCGTCCCTGCGCTATACGGTTCGTTCCGTTCCGGTTTGGTTTATCCAACATTGTCTATGCTACCATGGATTTTGCGCCAAAGCAATATCCGCTCCGCTTCGCCTTTATTTTATCTCGCATGTTTGTATTCTGCGTGGTATAATAGGCCGCAAGATGATTCGACCGTCGGAGCAAAAACGCTATCATAAGGGCATCAGCCCCATCCGGATCCTTCCGTTGGGCTTTCTTTGCGTCGCGCTGACCGGCACACTGCTTTTGATGCTGCCCATTGCCTCCCGCGGGGAGCCGCTGAGCTTTTTCGACGCGCTCTTCACCGCAACGTCCGCCTCCTGCGTAACCGGCCTCGTCGTGGTCGATACGGGGACGCACTTCACGCTGTTCGGGCAGATCGTGATCCTCGCGCTCATCCAGATGGGCGGCCTCGGCTTCATGACTGCCGCGACGCTGCTGTTCCGTGCAACGCGCAGGCGCATCTCCCTGCGCAGCCGCATGACGCTCGCGGAATCCTTCGGGGAGGACCGGCTGCAGGGAATCATCCACCTCTGCATAAGCGCAGCCAAATATACCTTTTTCATTGAAGCCTGCGGCGCGGCGCTCCTGTGCCTGCGCTTCGTGCCGGATTACGGGCTGCACGGCGTCTGGCTCAGCGTGTTCCACAGCGTCTCCGCCTTCTGCAACGCCGGGTTCGACCTGATGGGTGGCTTCTCCTCCCTCACGCGGTATGTGGGGGACCCGCTCGTGAACTTCACCATCATGGCGCTGATCGTCACCGGCGGCCTCGGCTTTTCGGTGATCGCCGAGCTCCGGGAGCAAAGGCGCTTCTCGCGCCTTTCCATGCACGCCAAGCTGGTGCTCCTGGCCTCCGGCGCGCTGATCCTCTTTGGCGCCGTGCTTTTCCTGGTGTTTGAAGCGGGCAATCCGGCGACGATGGGCGGCCTCACGGCCCCGCAAAAAGCGCTGGCTGCGCTGTTCCAGTCCGTCACCTGCCGCACGGCCGGTACGGCAGGCGGCATCAAGGTCACCTCCGTGGCGGTGCTTCTGCTGACCGCCCATGCCTGCATCCGCAACCACCGGGATACCGAGCTGTTTGGCCGCAGGCTTTCCGCTGTTTCCGTGCGCCGGGCGCTCTGCCTTGCGATCATCGCCGTGCTTGTGCTGTCCGCGGCGCTCATCGGCATCACGCTCGCAGAGCAGCATTCGCACGCGAATCTGGACTTCCTGGACTTCTTCTTTGAAGCGACCTCGGCGCTCGGCACAGTCGGCCTCACAGCCGGCCTGACCGTATCCGCCTCCACCTTCACGCGCGCGCTCCTCTGCGCCATGATGTATCTGGGCCGCGCGGGAATCATGACCATCGCGCTCGCCATCGGCGGGCGGACGGACGACCCCGCCGTCCGCTATCCGGAGGGCAACATTCTGATCGGCTAGCCTTGCACGCCGGGAAAGGAACCGCAACATGTCCAAACATGAAAAATCGTTTGCTATCATCGGCATGGGCCGCTTCGGCACCAGCGTCGCGGAGACGCTCTGCACCCTTGGCCACGAGGTTCTTGCCGTGGACCGCGATGAAGCGCGCGTCGCAGCCGTCGCGGATTCCGTAACGCATGCCGTCGTTGCGGATACCACGGACGAACGCGCGCTCCGGCGCATCGGCGTGCGCAATTTCGACTGCGTGATCATCAGCGTAGGCGATGACATCCGCGCCTCCATCCTGACAACCGTGCTCGTCAAGGAGCAGGGCGCGCAGCTCGTGATCGCCAAAGCGTCCGACCGGCTGCACGCACGCCTGCTGGAAAAGACCGGCGCGGACAAGGTCGTCCTGCCGGAGCACGAGGCCGGCGTGCGCCTCGCGCGTTCCCTGGTTTCGGGCAGCATCATCGACTACCTCGATCTTTCCGACAAATACAGCATCAACGAGACGCTGATCCCCGCGGCATGGATCGGCAAAACGCTTGTTGAGATCAACGTGCGCAACCGCTTCGGCGTTTCCGTGATCGCCATCCGCCGCGGCGAAGAAATCATTGTAACGCTCGACCCGAAAGCGCCGCTCCGCGCGGGCGACGTGCTCGTGATGATCGGCGCGAACGATTCGCTTACGCGCATCGGCCATGGGGACGTGTAAGGAACAGAACAGCAGGGTTCCCCCGCAACGGACGGATTGACAAGTATGCCCTTGTCCCGTATAATAAATGTTGCTTTTCAGCCGCCGCAGCGAGCGGCGGCCCCAGAAAAGATACCCCTGTCTCCGTAGCTCAGCAGGATAGAGCATTCGCCTCCTAAGCGAAAGGCCGCGCGTTCGAATCGCGCCGGGGACGCCAGAAAATCGACAAACTTCGGCAAGAGGTTTGTCGATTTTCTTTTGCCCTTTGCTTTCTCTTGGCTGTGCGCTATACTGGTTGCAGGAAAGCGACAAATCGGGATTTGAAAAAGGTGTTACTATGAAATACTTGATAGATTTTACGGCTTTGGCTCTCTTGTATGCTTTTGTTTTTTCCGCAAGTGGAAAATCAAAGGCAAAGATATATTGCTTGTCAACACACTCCCGTACTGCCACTTGATTTCGCAACTCTGCTGCTGAGCAAAACTTGCCCACTACCACTTCACCCCTTCCGCTTCTGCCATACGATGTCATAGCCCAGCGTATCCGCAAGCTCCACAGTCTCGTGGTAGCGGAGAGAACCGCGCCGCAGCTTGCCGGACAGGTTGGGAATGCTGACCTCCAAACAATGGCATGGTGGTGGAACGTATCAATACGCTCCACCACCATATCTCATGCCTGTCCCCATGCTCTTAGATTTGATACTCACGAATGAAACGGTCAAAGGCATAAACCGATGAGAACAATTGAAAATGAGAAGTATGCCGCCGTCCAAAATACTGTCCCGAACAAACCCACCTTGTCTTTCATGATGAGTTGATTCCACCCGAAACTTACCGCTGCGTAAACCGCAACCATCAACAGAAAATTAATGCCTGCGGCGACTTCACCATGCTTCGGAAGTTCCCGAAGCATTTCCAAATAACCGAATCGGATGACGAACGGCTGCGGCAGGGCATAGAAAGCGGTTGCCGCGATGCCGCGCACCCGGCTTCCCGAACCGCACAGCAAAACAGCGATACGCACCGTGTTGCAGACCCAAAGAACAAGCAGCGCTCCGGCAAAAATAACGGCATACTCCACGATGCACTCCGTGACCACCTCGGCAAAGCATAACAGGACAGCCAAAACCGCAATAAGGATGATCAGAAGTATATGTTTATCGAAAAAGAAAATCATTGTCTCAAATTTTCTTCAAGTGCGTCCGCTTCCTTTTTGCCTTTCCAATAGCGATAGATGTTCAGCGGGAACGCGACAAGCCCCACGAAGTAAGCGAGGAAAAATTTGACAGAAAAATAGATGAGCCACCCGATGACAGGAAGGAATATGAACATGTTCGGCTGAATTTTGTTCAGCACCGTCCAACCGCTCGGGATTCCGCCGAGCATATAGCCATAGGCGATTCCACCGAGTACGTAAGTCCAGTTACCCGCACCGATTGCCTGCACAATCCCAACGACAAGACCGAGCACCATAATCACAACGCCTGCGCTAATTGAGCGGCGGAGTGCCACACGTTTATCCGCGATCCGTTCCCGTGCGCAGTCGTCGCATAGGACGGGATCCCATTTCGAGGCACACTCCTTGCATAGCCCCTTGCCGCATTCCGTGCAAGTCGCGACGATCTCCCTGTCTGGATGATAGTAACATCTCATTGCATTTACTCCTTTCTTTCGACACATTTTCGTGCTGTCTCGTTTATTATAGTAAAGATATTTACTAAAGTCAATAGTAAATCTTTGTACTGCGTTAAAATTGTACCGTCCGAATATACGGGAGGTGCATCAATGATACCGGATTATATGGAACGCTTGCGCGCGTTGCGAGAGGACAATGGCCTCACGCAATCACAGATTGCGGAGGTTCTCGGCACATCGCAAACGATGTACGCACGCTACGAACGGGGCGCGAACGAACTGCCCCTTCGTCACTTCGTCGTGCTGTGTCGGTTTTACAACATTTCTGCGGACGTGCTACTGGGCACAACGCCGAGGAAGTGAAACGTGGTCTGCATGAGGCCATGTCCTTTGAGGGCAGTCCACAGGAGAAGCAGGCCAGGCTCTATCTCGCCAGCCTAGGCATCGACTACGACGCCATCACAAAGGAGGAGTTTGTGACGCTGATCGGCATTCTGCAAAAGTCCAAAAAACTCCAAATCCGGCAGGGCAGTCAGCGGGGGAAGAAACGCAAAAAATAATGAACGGCACAGGACTTCGCTTTTTCACGAAGTTCTGTGCCGTTCAATTTTGTCCGGCCTAAAATCAAGCAAGACTGTCCGTATGCACCTCGGAACCGTCAGCTAACAGATGGTTGATAAGTGATTAGTTCCTTATCGCTGTTAAGCCAAGGATTACGGCATTTTTGAGCGGGCCGCCCCCGTGCCTCCCTCGCAGGCAGCGCAAATAGGCGCTCATCACCAAATTCCTTAGGGTTCGGGGGCCGTAGCTCCGGAGGCTTTAATCGGTCCCGGCGACATGCGCGCCGGAACCAAAAAAGCCTTGCTCAGCAAGGCTTTCTTTACAATTTGCAACGGCCGCAAGCAAAGCGAGCAGTTGCAAATTGCAACCGCATCGGCAAAGGTCTTTGACCTTTGCCGATGACCTGAGACGCGCCTCCAATCTTCCAAATCCGCTTACAGCACGAAGCTGAAGAACTTGAGAACCTCCCACCAGTCGTCGCTCTCAAAGAGGACGGTACGGGAGTCCACCTGCTGCGCGCCGGGATAGAAGCCGCCCCGCGTGGCGCGGGTATGCTCCTTGAAGTTGATCTCCGCAACGAAGTACGCCGGCATGGGGAACATGCATTCCTCCGGCTTGTGGGTGCGGATGGCTTCCTCCACCGTCTTTTTGATGGTGCGGACCGCCACCTCCGGATGCATGCCGAGCGTGCCGTTGCCGAAGCCTTCGCTCGTGGGCACAGCCGCGATGTTCGGGTTCACGCTCTGCATCCACTCGCAGAGCCCGCGGTCGCCGCAAACGCAATAGACCGGCACGCCGACGTAAGAGGCTGTCAGGGAGTTGATCATCAGCTCGCTCGCAAGCTCGCCGTTGATCTTCACGTAGTTGTTGCCGGTGTTCATCGTATGGGAAAGCGGGTTGCAGTTCATCTGCGCCGCGCTGTGGTAGCCGGTGAACACAACGCCGTCAAAGCTCTTATCGAGGCCGAACATCATCGAATACGGGTGGCATGCCCAGCCGCGGAACACGCGGGCATATTCAGGCAGCTTCGCCGGGTTCAGGTTGCGGCCGCTGTCGTGCGCATCCTTGACGAGCACTTCCTCCGCGCCCGCCGCGTGCGCACCCTCGCAGGCCGCCGCGACCTCGCGGGTCATCTGGCCGGCAAAATAGTCGTAATCATGCGGCACGCTGCGCTCCGTCTCGTTCCAGTGCGCAATGCCGGACGTGCCTTCAATGTCCGCGCTGATAAAGATCTTCTTCATTGGGTCCCTCCTGTTTGATGATTGATGATTAATGAAATGGTATTTGGTCATGCAGGCTCCCCCGCAAATTCATCCAAGAATGCGTACAGCGTTTCGCTGTAGTGCGCGCGTGCCCGTACGATGCTGCGTGCGTGCCCCGCGCCTTCCACCAGGCAGAGCGCTTTCCTCCCCCGCTTCGCGGCATAAAGTTTCTCGCTCGCCGCATAGGGGATGAGCTTATCCTCCATGCCGTGTATGAAAAGAACCGGCACCTCCGGCAGGCCGCCGCGCGCCTCGATCTCCCGCAGAGGCGATACCGCCGAGAAGAAGAAGCCCGCACGAAGCCGCATCAGCAGGCTGGCCACGGGGATGAAAGGCCATGCGGGGAGCCGGCAGAGGACGCGCAGGTCATAGGCTGCCTCCTCCGTCAGATCCGCGTACGGGCAGTCCGCAACGGCAAAATCCGGCGGCTCCTCCATGCAGGCGGCAAGCAACACCGTCGCACCGCCCATGGACTCCCCATGTACGCCGACGAACGCGCCCTCGCCCTTGTCCGCGCGTGCAAACGCAACAAGCTGCATGAGGTCGCGCCGTTCCAGGTAGCCCATGGTGGTCTTGCTCCCCGCGCTCTCGCCGCAGTGCCGGTGGTCAAACAGCAGCGCGTCATAGCCGCGCGCCGTATACAGCTTCGCGTATTTGAGTACGTGCTCGTAGCGGCTGCCGAACCCGTGCACGATCACGGCCACGCGCTTGGTTTCCCGGCCGCAGCGCAGCCAGGCGCAGCGCAGCGCAAGCCCGTCGAAGGTTTTGACGGTGAACGCTTCCAGTGGGAGCGCGCCAAGCTCGCCGGGCGTGAGGTTGCCGCGCTCGATCTCCTTCGCCTCTGCGTTTTCCCGCGTATCGCGCGGCTGGTGCAGCAGGTAGCGCACCACGTAAGCCGAAACGATGAAAACGCCAAGGAGGATCAGCGCCGCCGCGCCCAGCAGGATCATGAGCCAAACGGGCATATGCGTTCCTCCTTTTGAAAAGCCAAGCACCGGTTGGGATGCGGCGGGAACAATCCTCAGTCCGCTTCGCGGACAGCTCCTT
>OHGK01001372.1_pt1 | contig 13210 bp, 7 predicted proteins | sample 1567671 | NCBI WGS metagenome assembly OHGK01 (sample SAMEA3879577, study PRJEB24766) | human gut metagenome | biome: human-associated habitat; feature: feces | place: USA | collected 1985/1987 | reverse complement strand
GAAGGCTTTGTCATTGTGTCGGGTGACGACCGCGCCCGTCCCATATTAGCCTATAGTCTGCATGGCGGATTTACTCCCGACGCCCTTCCTGCCAATAGTCAAAGTTGGCTGCAAGGTTATCAAGAAGAAATTTCCTTATTGAAAGATATGTCCGAGGACGGGGCGGAGAGTAAGGCTGCCGCATTTCGGAAAACGGATTATCCGACGGATGTCATACAGCCTATGTTGCAGACCCAATGGACTCAGGCGGATCCGTTCAATTTGTTCTGTCCGACGGAAAACGAATCCGGCGAGTCGGACGAAAGATGTGTCGTGGGATGTGTGGCCACAGCCATGGCACAGTTGATGTATTATCATCGCTGGCCTCAGCGTCCTTCGGGATATATAAAATATTATGACCGGAAACAGTCGGTTTACCGTGAGTTTGATTTTGATGAGTGTCCGGATTTCGATTGGGATAATATGCTTGCCTATTATCCTTATGCCTCGGGTACGGAAGCGCAGCGTCATGCCGTGGCCAATCTGAGCGTTTGTGCCGGATATGCCTGTAAGATGGCTTACTCAAGGAGTGAAAGTACGGCCTTCCTGAAGGATGCAGCCATTGGTTTACGGGACTTCTTGGGATACGATGCCAATATGCATCGTCATATCCGTGCGCTTACCCCTTATGACGAATGGGTGAAGATACTGGTCGACGAATTGCAAGCCGGTCGTCCCGTGCTTTATGAAGGATTCAATAATAAGGCCGGCCATGCTTTTCTTTGCGATGGTTACGACGGAGACGGGCTGTTTCATTTTAATTGGGGATGGGGTGGTTCCAGTGATGGATATTATGCCCTTTCGGCTATGAATCCGAGTACGCAGGGCATCGGAGGCTCCAACGGGTCTTATGCTTTTAACCAAACTATGGTTTGCCGTATCCAACCGCCGGTAAGTACCTCAACGCCGCAGCCGAACCGGCTTTATATCTCGTCGCTTTATGCCCGCCGGCCAGCTCCCAGCTACGAATACGTAAGTGAAGGCGTGGTCGAAGCAGGACGCGACGAAAGTATCGGAGTGGGATGTTATTTCAATGCGGAGACGGTGGCTGCGTTCGCCACGACGGTTTGTGCTGGCATTTACCGCGACGGGGTCGTGGTGCCCCTTACCGTTGAACGTGAAATGGCTGTACCTTCCAACAATGACGCCCAATGGTTCACTGCTTTTTTGGACTTGTCTTCTTTGGACGAAGGTTTCTATGAAGTGGGACTGTATTATAAAGGTGATGACGGACTTTGGTCGCCCATGCAAGCCGAACAGGCAAATGCTTCTGCTTTTCGTCTTGTGATAGGAACCGAGACTGTGACGATGGAGAAAATTCATCCTGATTTTCGTATAGCCTTGGCTGAAGATTTCCAACCGGGTATTTTGTATACGACCGGCCTGAAGACTTGGCAGCTTCATATCACGAATCCGGGGGCTGTACGACTTGAAGGATGGGTCGGCATACGGATGCAGAGTGAAGAGGCCGGAGTGGATACTCTTTTTGCTTCGTTGGCTTATTGTGAGGCGGGAGAAGACGTGACGGTCAATGTATTGGCTAATTTGGATGGCATGGCGGCTGTCGATTATCAGTTGACTCCGTATTATTGCAATGTGAACGGTATTTATGCCAAACCAACGGTGGCTAACAGTATATCTTTGGGTGAGAGCGTTACGGTGAAGGCTACGCGTAAACCTCTGGTCAGTGTAATGACTCCTTCCGACGGATTTAAGTTGAATCGGCGTGATGGGGGTGTGACAGTGGAAGTGTCTCAACCCTCTTCTAAGATACCGTTTGTAGGACGTATCTATGCCGAAATATTCCGCAAGACGGCTACGGGAGAGGAGACTACCGGTGTGAAAGTCTATTCCGGTCTCTTGGAGTTAACCAAACCATCGGTAACGGATGTAACGCTTTGGGCCTCTGAAACGGTAGATTTGCCTTTAGGCGACGGATATAATATCGTGTTTTATTTTGATGACGGCTATGCTACGGCATTTTCGTCCGGCTCATTGACGGTCGTGGACGAAGGTTCTTCGGTAGAAGAGGTCGAATGGGCTTCAGAAGTCACTTATCGGCGCTCAGAAGCTCAGGTGACACTCTGTGTGCCCCAAGCCGGACAAGTTTCTATCGTCAGCTTGTCGGGTATGGTGGTGCGTAACGCTTCTCTTGCGGCCGGAATCAAAACAGATATTTCCGTGAAAGACTTGCCTTCCGGACTGTATTTTGTTCGGATTGGAACGGGAGGCCGTGTGCAAATAAAAGAAATCGTGATACCTTAACCCATACAATTATTAAGATGTGTAAGAATAGGTTTTTACCATTTTGCGGCCATGCCGCGTGCGTGTTGACTTTGTGGGTGGGACACCCGTATTGTTCCGTAGTGCAGGCTGCAACTCCGGAAATGGCGGGACAAGTTACCCAGACAAGTCGGTATAAAGTGACAGGAACGATTATTGATGACATGGGAGAGCCGCTTCCCGGTGCTTCGGTCCGGATAAAAGGGACCGATACGGGTGCCATATCCGGAATGGATGGCACGTTTGAAATCCCGGTCAATGGCACGGGGAAAGTTACTCTGGTCGTTTCTTATATAGGAATGGAGAGTATAGAACGCCAGGCTGTGCCGGGAAAGAAATTGAATATCCGTATGGCACAAGAAGAGCGTATAATGAACGAGCTTATTGTGACCGGATTCCAGACGATTTCGCGCGAGCGTGCTACCGGTTCGGCCGTAATTGTCAATAGCGAAGACTTAAACCAAGTGCTGGCGCCCGACCTTGTGGCGAAACTGGAAGGTATTGCTCCGGGCCTGAGTACCTATAACAATGAACTGAGCATTCGCGGAGTTTCGTCGTTTGCCGTGGGCACGACTCCGCTTCTCGTGGTTGACGGGCAACCGAGCAGTCTGACCTTGGAAGACTTGAATCCGGAGACGGTGGAAACCATAACGGTGTTGAAGGATGCTGCGGCAACGTCGCTATATGGTGTGCGTGCTTCCAACGGGGTCATTGTCGTGACGACCAAGCAGGCTGAAAACGACAAGTTCAATGTCAATGTGTCGTTAGGTTACTACCTCAAACCTTTGCCGTCGCTCGACTACATGCACTATGCTTCGACGAGCGACATCATTGATTTGGAGCGCGACAACTTGCTGTCCGACCCGGAATATATCAAGAGCCCTACAGCTTATTTCTCAACGATGACGGCCAAATCGAGTCCGGCGTATATGACACAAGTGGACATGCTTTACTACCGTATGGCCATGGGAGAAATCACACAGGAAGAGGTGAATGCGGGACTGGACCGTTTGCGTGGTAACGACTATCGCCGGGAGTACCGCAAAAAGCTGCAACACCTGAATCTGACGCAGGATTACAACGTGACGCTTTCGAAAGGCGGGGGGAAGAACGACCTTTTTTTCTCGGCGCGCTATCAGGAACTCGGACAGTACAACCGGTACGACGAAGCCCGTAACATTTCACTTTATCTGAAGAATACGTTGTCGGTAGCTTCCTGGATGAAACTTACGTTAGGGATGGATACCCGTTTCAACCGAAGTGAGTTTTGTCAGGCTTCCGGAATGGGATATACCAGCGCCATGCCTTATGACCGTCTTTACGACGACGATGGCCAGCCGGTGAATCGTTATATTTATAATCAAGTGCTGGCTGAACAGTTGGCCACGCAGGACGGATATTACGATATGGGGTTCAACGCAGCGGAAGAGTCCAAGCATAACATCAAGAAGACCGACCGCCAATATCTGAAACTGTTCTTGCATACGGATTTCAACATTACCAAGGATTTGGATTTGGAGCTGAAATTCCAGTATGAACGAAACCATGCCGAAACCAATGAGTATGACGAGGAAAATTCCTATATGATGCGTTCCATCCTCAACGAATTTGCATCGCGCAACGATGACGGTACGCTGACTTATCATATTCCACGCGGGGGACATTTGCTCACGGGTAATACGAATGCCAGTTACTATAACTTGCGGGGGCAGTTCAATTACAAAAAAGAATTTGCCGGAAAGCATGATGTTTCTGCTTTGTTGGGAGGAGAAATACGGCAGGACAAGAACCGTTCGGCAAGTAGCGAACGTTACGGCTATGATGACATGCGCCTGACATATTCTATGGTCGATTGGGCCACGCTGTCGAAAGACGGAGTGGAAGGAGGGCTCTATTCCGCTTTGCGGCGCAGAAGTGAGGTCTTGAACGTCTATGAAGAAATGCATCGCTATGTATCAGCTTATTTCAATGCCGGTTATACCTACGACACCCGTTATTCTCTGAACGGGAGCGTGCGTGTGGAACAGGCGGATCTTTTCGGTACGGACCCCAAATATCGTTATCGTCCCTTATGGTCGGTGGGGGCCAGTTGGAATGTGACGAATGAACGTTTTGTCAAAGATGCGGGAATGGATTGGTTGGACATGTTCAAACTGCGCCTGACTTATGGTATTACGGGAAATGTAGACCAGACCTCGTCTCCTTATCTGTTGGCTTACTACCTTACTTCCCTTTATACGAATTCACCCATTACTACGTTGCAGACTCCTCCCAATAGCTCGTTGCGTTGGGAAAAGACCTCTACGCTGAACTTCGGTATGGATTTCATGTTGCTCGGCAGATTGACGGGAAGTTTTGATGTATACCGGCGTTATAGTTCGGATTTGTTGGTCAATAAAAGCATAGACCCTTCGTTGGGATTCGATGGAAAGGCACGTGCCAATAACGGAGAGATGCAGAATAATGGTGTGGAACTCTCTCTTTCTTACGATTGGTTGAAGAAGCGTGATATGTCTTTCACCACTTCTTTCTCGGCAGCTTACAATAAGAATGAAATCAAGAAAGTAGATTATGAACCCACCGATGCATTGGATATGATGCGTGAGCCTACATCCAACTATAAGATGGGAGATACTTATAACTCTCTTTATGCCTATCGTTATGCGGGCTTGACAGCAACCGGTGACCCGTCTGTTTACGATGAAAACGGCAATGTCATTTCCATAGAACAGGTGCGTAATGTGAATGCCGTGGTTTGTGTGGGGCAACTTACTCCGAAATGGAATGGTGCATTGCAGCTCGACTTCCGTTGGAAAGGATTGAATGTGTTTGCCAAAGTCGTTTATTATACCGGCCATGCTCTGCGTGACGATGTGGTAACGCTTTATGATCCATACAATGCTATCGAGGGAGGAGCGATTCACGAAGATATTTCACGCCGCTGGACTCCGGAACATACGGATACCGATATTCCGGCCATGGGACTGCATACCAATGTAGGGGAACGCAACTATCATTGGAAATATGCCGATGTGAATACGGAGAGCGCTTCGTTCATCAAACTGAGGAATATCGGAGTGTCCTACACTTTGCCTCAGGGACTTGTGTCGAAACTGAAAATGAAAGGCATAACAGTGAAGGCTCAGGTGGACAATCTGTGTTATTGGGCTGCCAACAAGCGTGATATTGACCCCGAGGCTTTCAATGCAAATACTGGAACCCGTACGGACGCTATCATGCCGAGCTATGTTTTAGGGCTTAATGTGAAATTCTAAAAAGAACAAATGATGAGGAATATAATAAGAAATTGGACGGCTTGTATCGGCATGGTCGTAACGTTGGCGGCCTGCGACGACTATTTGGATATTACGCCCAAAGGTAAGGCTTTGCTGAAATCTACCGAAGATTATTTGGGATTGATAGAGGACAGGTCGCCCGAATATGATATGATGAATAGCTGGATTTTGGCCGGTGAGGCCAGTTGGTATAAGGCCGAAGAGTTGAAAAGTTATACCAATCCGTTGAACTCGGTAGCCTATTTCTGGGACGAGTCGTACGATCGTGCCGGGGATATGATAGAGAATGCAGCTTACAATGCATGTTATGACCGTATTACGAAATTCAATGTCGTGGTGGACGGTATTGCCTCGTCCGAGGGAAAGGAAGAGGACAAACGGATGGGAGAAGCTCAGGCACGAGTGTTGAGAGCATACAATTACTTTTTCTTGATAAACACTTTTGCCCGCCCTTATGATCCTGCTACGGCCTATCAGACTCACGGTATCATTGTCAGGGAAAAGATGTTCGAGAGTTTGGAAGATGTGGGGATACAGCAGTCGGTAGGCTATACCTATGATTTTATACAGCGCGACATAGAAGCGGCTATACCTGATTTGCCGCATAAGGCTACAAATTCGTTTCGTCCCGACAAGACTTTTGGATACGCTTTCAAAGCCAAGGTACATTTATTCCGACGGGAGTTCGAACAATGTATAGAAGCGTGCGATTCCGCACTTGCGGAGGCCGCCCGGGCCGGGCACGAGTTGTGGGATATGACGGAAGGCTATAACACTTTTGCTCCGATGCTTGTGGCGGCAGGGTACCCCGAAATGGCGATAGACGAACCTCAGTATGCGGGAGTGAACGACTTTGTCGAGAATGTATGGAAAACGAGAATACCTTTTGAGTATGATGCCCCGGAACAACTGTTGTATCAGTTCGGTTCCACTTATACCGATCCTTATCCTATGTACGTGCCCAAGCAAGTGCTGGATCTTTTCCAGAAGGATGCGGATTTGCGCTATCGTTATTGCATCCGTTACAAGGCCGAGCACGAGACGGCTCCGGCGGGTGACAGTAATTTTTCAACGTTGGCTGTCAAGTGGAATCCCGGCGGGATGAGATTGTCCGAAGTCTATCTGATGTTGGCTGAATGTTATGCCCGTAAGGGAAACACGGCAGATCTGTCTAAAGCCATGGGATATATGGAAACATTGCGTGCCTGCCGTATGGTTCCCGGTCGCTATCAGCCTTTTGCACCGACCGATGCGGAAGAAGCATTACGTTTGGTACGCGAGGAACGTAAACGTGAACTTTTCCTCACTTGTAACGGTTTCTTTGACCTCAGACGTTTTGTTACGGAGTTCAACGAGACGCAGACACGTGTGATTGAAGGGAAAACCTATACCTTGTCTCCTGCGTCTCATTTGCTAACGTATCCGTTCCCATTGAAGGCTATGCAGACGAGTAATTTGATTCAAAATAGTAAATGACGATGGAAAGAAAAAGATTGATAAGCTTAGTCGGCGGTTTATGCCTGACGGTAATAGGGACCGTAGGGGGCAAAGCGCAAGAAGTGTATATAACGGTCGAGAATAAAAGTACGGAAGACGTGTTTCTGCAACCGGAAGATACGACGGGGTATCGTAAGGTTCTTCCCGGAACCACCGTAATGAAACCGGTCGTGGACGGTGCTTGTTATTATCGCTTTGTGGATGCCAATTCCAATTTCTACTCTTTATACGTGGAACCGGGAGACACGTTGGAATTACTGTATGACGGGAAAAAACTTTCTTGGAGCGGTACGAAAGCCCGGGTACAGACTTTTCTGGACGAACATCGTTATATAGGCCGTGCTCCGGAACCTATAAAAACTTATTCTCAAGAGTGGGTGCGTTATAATGAAGAGAAGTTGGGAGAGCTATACGGTCTATTAGACCGCTCCGGTTTGCCTGCAAACTTTGTGGCGGTTCACAAAGAATATCTTCGTTTTGTGTTTCTGAACCTCAGATTGAATGCCCGTACCATGCAAATGTTCGGACATGGAGCCGATGCAGATCGGGATTATTATGACTTTTTGAAAACGCTTACCTTCGGAGATTCCCTTATTCTTTGCCTGCCCAAATGGTTCTCCGTAATGAAAGATGCTATGGAAGAGATGGAGAAACAAGGCTTTTTGACGGTTTCCGCCACCCATTATCTTCCGATTTATGCGGAGCGCATTACAGACGAGAAGCTACGCTCGAGATTTCTGGTGGAGATGCTGAGATTCACTTTACGTAAGGGATTCTCTGACGATTTCAATGTATATGTAGATGATGTGCGCCCGTTGATAACCGACAGGAAAGCTTTGGACGATTTGGCGGAAATAGAAAAACAGTACCTTACCTTGCGCGAAAAAAACAAAGACTTGCTCAGGGGGATGGAAATGCCGGACTTTACGGCTTATACCCAAGACGGGAAAGCTTATACCTTATCCGACATGAAAGGCAAGGTGGTAGTCATAGATTTTTGGTTCACCGGCTGTATTCCTTGCCGTGCGGAAATGCCTTACTTCGACCGTCTGGCAGAAACATTCAAAGACCGTCCGGTTCAATTCCTGTCCGTTTCGTTGGATACCGGCGACCAATTGATGGCACTGTGGAAAAAGATGGTGTCGGAGAAAGACGGGAAATCACCTGTATTGAATTTGAATCTGCCCGGAGGTTTCCGTTCCGATTTTACGGCAAGAATGAACATCCGTTCTGTTCCCCGCGTGGTATTGGTGGATAAGGATGGACATATCGTGGATGCCTATGCGAAACGACCTTCCGATCCGAAGTTGAAATTACAGTTGGAAAAGTTGATGAAATAACGTTCCCTTCTCTTGTTGAGAGGGAACAGCCACGATGCCCGGCCTAAGTTTACTTGGACCGGGCATCGTGGTTTGTCGGATTATTCTTCCGTTTCCGTAGAGTCTGTGGCTACCACTGTGTCCAGGACTTCATCTTTTGTAATTTGATAACTGCCGTCGGGCGAGATGGTGATGGACAACGGGATGTAGATGTCCGAAGCCGGGTAGCTGACACTGGTGGCAAAACGCAGGTTGTTGCCGTCCGCTTTATCGAAGGCCATTCCCTCCAAAATGGCGTGGGATATGAATCCTTTTTCCATATAGCTTCTGAAGTGGTTTTTGGTAAAGACTTTATTGAAGATTTCTTTTCCTTCGCGGTTCACGCGCAGCCGGATATAGTTGTCGGCATAGCGTTCGCCGTCGTCCCCCGTCACTAACGGAAGCGTATCGTTTACCTCCCGTACGATGTCGTACGTATATCGCGTTTGTCCGACTTTGACTTCTGCACTGTAATGATAGTCTTTCATTTCCTGCACGGAATTTGTCGTGTCCGGTTTTTCATATTCACTGTATCCGCTGGTGGTTTGCGGGTTATTTCCGCCGCAACTGTAGCACAGCAATACGGTGCATGCCATACATAGGAATTTGAAATGTGTCTGCATTTTCTTCTTTTTCTCAACAGTTTCACAAAGGAACAAAAAAAAGGTGAGTTGGACAAGCCGGTTCATTATATTTTTAGGTCTTCTTTTGTTGCCTGTTATTCCATAAATGTCTATCTTTGAAGTCCCCAAGCATTTGCAATGAAAACAACATTTTACTTTGTCATAGTTTTGTGCCTGTCTCTTTTGTCGGCTTGTCGCGGGGAAGAGACGCAAGCAGAAGTCGTCCGGGTCGATACGCTCTCTTTGGTTATGCAGGTAAAGGAGTGTGCCCGTCTTTATACGGCCGAATATGAAGTCCATAAATTAGTGTTGAAGGACGACCCTTTGCGGGTGAAAGGAAATCTTTTTCAGCGGGCGTTCGACGTAAAAGTTCCTATCGGCGAACGCAAGGTCATGATACCTCTCGATGTAACTCTGAAAGCTTATATTGACTTCACGGGCTTCGACGAGAAGAATGTGTTGCGTTCGGGCGACCGTATTGTGGTCACTTTGCCCGACCCACGGGTGGTCGTGACCTCCTCGCGCATCAATCACGATGAGGTGAAGCAATTTGTGTCTTTGACACGTTCGGACTACACTTCTGCGGAGTTGGCCGATTTTACGCGTCAGGGGGAAGACGAGATTCTGGCTTCCGTGCCGCAGTTGGGCATTTTGGAGATGGCTCGTGAGAATGCGGCTCACGTGTTGGTGCCGATGTTGACGAGGTTAGGCTATGACGAGCGGAATATAGTGATTTCCTTCCGTAAGGATTTTACGACGGCGGATATGCCGTTGCTGTTGGAACGTGAAGGCCGGACTGAAAAACTGAAATGAAATGGGAAAATGGTTGAGTGCACTGAAGTGGCTGGTCGTGGCCGTCGTATTGGCTGTCTTTATCGGGCTGCTGATAAAATGGAATCGTAAAGGAGGCATATCGGTGGAGGTCGGTTTTGATGACCGTATCAAGCTGACCTCTCAGGAGATACGCCGTATCGAACAAATCGGACAATGGGAATTTTTGTCAGTTCAGTCTGAAGTCGTGGCCGATACGTTACGCAAAGGGTTCTTTACCGACGACCGCTTGGTGGCTGTGTACACCGGAGTTCCCCGCATCGGGATCGACATGAACCGGGTGACAGGAGAATGGGCGCAGGCGCATGGCGATACCGTGACTCTCCGTTTGCCTGCCGTGCATTTGTTGGACAAGAATTTTATCGACGAAGCCCGTACGAAGGTGTTCTATGAGAGTGGAAAATGGCCGAATGGCGCACGCCGCGATTTGTACGACCGTGCTTACGGGAAGATGTTGCGTCAATGCCTGACGCCGTCGAATATGCGTCGGGCGGAAGCCAATGCACGCAATCAGTTCACGGCCTTGTTCCGTGCTTTGGGTTTCCATGCGGTGGAAATCTATTTTATAAGATAACCCAACTTAATACTAATTCACAATAAATGCTATGAACTTAAATCTTATTAAAATTGTAGGAGTGGCCGTAGGGGTTGCCGGAATGACGGTAGAGACCCGGGCGGCTGAAATGCAGGAGTATGTAGCCGAACGGGACAATACTCAGGTCAGTGTGTGGAAGAGCCATCGGCCCGAAAAACGTTTGTTCACTTCCAAAGCCGTAGAGGAGCAGATACAACGTGCCAAGAAACTGTTGACGAATACGAAATTAGCATGGATGTTTGAGAATTGCTTCCCGAATACGCTGGATACGACCGTCCACTTCGACGGGGCGGACGACACCTTCGTGTACACGGGTGATATCCATGCCATGTGGTTGCGTGACTCCGGAGCACAAGTATGGCCTTACGTGCAACTCGCCAACAAAGACCCGGAACTGAAAAAGATGTTGGCAGGCGTTATCAACCGCCAGTTTAAATGCATTAACATCGATCCGTATGCCAATGCTTTCAATATGAATGCCGAAGGGGGCGAATGGACGTCCGACATGACGGATATGAAGCCCGAAGTGTATGAGCGGAAATGGGAAATCGACTCGCTGTGTTATCCCATTCGTCTGGCCTACCATTATTGGAAGGTGACGGGAGATGCCAGTGTCTTCTCCGACGAGTGGCTGCAAGCCGTGGCATACATTCTACAGACGTTCCGGGAACAGCAGCGTAAGGAGGGGAACGGCTCCTATCACTTCCAACGCAAGACGGAGCGTGCGCTCGACACCGTGACCAATAACGGATGGGGCAATCCGGTGAAGCCTGTGGGGTTGATAGCCTCGGCTTTCCGTCCTTCCGACGATGCCACCACGTTTCAGTTTCTGGTGCCTTCCAATTTCTTTGCCGTGACTTCCTTGCGTAAGGCAGCCGAGATTTTGACCGAGGTGAACCATGAAAAAACGTTGGCTAAAGAATGCCGTGAATTGGCGGATGAAGTGGAGACCGCCTTGAAGAAATATGCCGTATACGATCATCCCCGTTACGGAAAAGTGTATGCTTTCGAGGTGGACGGTTTCGGCAACCGTTTGCTCATGGACGATGCCAATGTGCCCAGTCTGTTGGCCATGCCCTATCTGGGTGACGTGCCGGCAGACGATCCGGTGTATCAGAATACCCGCAAGCTGATATGGAGCGAGGACAATCCTTATTTCTTTAAGGGGACGGCGGGCGAAGGTATCGGCGGGCCACATGTCGGTTACGATATGATTTGGCCGATGAGCATTATGATGAAAGCGTTCACCAGCCAGAACGACGCGGAAATCAAGACTTGCATCAAAATGCTGATGGATACGGATGCCGGAACAGGTTTCATGCACGAATCTTTCCATAAAAATGATCCCAGGAACTTTACCCGTGCATGGTTTGCCTGGCAAAACACGTTGTTCGGCGAATTGATATTGAAACTGATCAACGAGGGAAAGGCTGACTTGTTGAACAGTATCGAGACGGATTGACCCGGGAATACGGGATGCCGGTAAGAAAATCCGGTGCGGCGGAAGCTTTCCGCCGCACCGGATTTATTTGTAAGGTACGGGTGCCTGGCCTTTCTACATAGGGTTGTCTTCCGGATCGGCTTCTTCGTCCAGACGGTCTTCCCACAGGTATTTTCGGGTCTCGGCGGCAGCAATGCCCGAAAGTCCGATCAGGGATACGATGTTCGGCAGAGCCATGAGGGCATTGGTCAGGTCGGCAAAGTTCCACACCACGGCCAACTGCGTAATGGCACCGAAGAATACGCCGACGATAAAGACGCCCCGGTAGACTAAGGTCCACCGTTTGCCGCTCAGGTATTCCATGGCCTTTTCGCCGTAGTAGCACCATCCTAAGATTGTGGAGAAAGCAAAAGTGACGATGCCGAACGTGAGCAGGGGAGCGCCCAAATAGGGAATCTTGTCGAAAGCCACTTTGGTCAGAGCCGGTCCGTCGGCGTATGAGATGTCGGGATAGGCCAGAATGCTGGATACCAGAACCAGGCCGGTAAGGGCGCAGATGACCACCGTGTCCCAGAATGTGCCGGTGGACGACACCAATGCCTGGCGCACGGGATTGCGGGTCTGTGCGGCAGCCGCCACAATCGGGGCGGAACCCATGCCGCTTTCGTTGCTGAAAAGTCCGCGGGCGATGCCGTAACGGGCGGTCATGATGACGGAACCACCCACAAAACCTCCTCCGGCCGCTTCGGGACGAAAGGCCGATTCCACGATCAGTTTCACCGCGTCCCACACATAGCCGCCATTGACCCACAGAATGTAGCAGCATCCTAAGAAATAAAGTGCGGCCATCAGGGGGACAAACGCGCTACAGACACGTGCGATACCTTTCACGCCGAAAATGACGACCAAAGCCACGCATACGGCTACTGCCGTTCCGGTAAGTGCCTGCGGCACACGGTATGTCTCGTAGCACAGCATGGATATGGCGTTGCTTTGCACCAGATTGCCGATTCCGAACGAGGCGCACACCGTGAAGATGCAGAACAAGACAGCGAGCCATTTCATGCCCATTCCCCGTTCCAAGGCATACATGGGGCCTCCCAGCATTTTGCCTTGCGGGGTACGGATGCGGTATTTGACGGCCAGCAGTCCTTCGGCATACTTGGTCGAGATGCCCAACACGCCGGTCAGCCAGCACCAGAATACGGCGCCCGGTCCTCCTAACGTGATGGCCGTGGCTACGCCTA
>OHGK01001369.1_pt1 | contig 13221 bp, 13 predicted proteins | sample 1567671 | NCBI WGS metagenome assembly OHGK01 (sample SAMEA3879577, study PRJEB24766) | human gut metagenome | biome: human-associated habitat; feature: feces | place: USA | collected 1985/1987 | reverse complement strand
GACATCCCCTCGCGCAAGGTCATCTTCCCCCCGGAAAACGGGCCTCCGCAACCGAATAAAACGGGGTTGTTTGCAAATCCTGGTAAAATCCATATATTTGCATCAGACAAGACAGGCTGCTTACGACCTGGCACCCCCGGAAGCCCGATAGCTTCGCCACCCATTGTATCGCCACGTCCGGCCTTGTCGAATTTTGGAAACATCATTTACCGTTTATGACACCTCCTGCCATCGAACAATCCACCCCTGAAGAACGACGGGCTTTCGTAGTCGAAGCCTGGAAATGTCTGCACGATTGCGAGTCCTGCGGCAAGTGCCGTATCCTGAAAGGGAAAGACCCCGAAACGCTTTATGCCGACTACATCGAGGGCCTGCGCTCCTACATGGACATCACGCTAGACCTCAGGAACAAGAGCTATTAAGCATCAACCGGATTTCTGTTCCGTGAACCGCCGACACGCTTTTCAATAATAACTACAAGTCATCCGTGTCACCCGGAACTGAGTGACACGGAAGCTAAAGCCACAACTACAACCTCTCATTCCAATTTGATGACAAGTTTTCTTCCAAAAATTAGTTTTATTCTCATAAATTGCATAGATTTGCATCTATAACATTCATTATAATGAAGATTAATACCCGAATACACATATAATCATCACTATAATGATATATAAGTATGAGGAATATGGCAGATTTTTATGAATACTCTACTCCCGAGATTGTAAGGCTATTAGGTGCCCGGTTCAAAGAATACAGAATACGTTGCAATCTTACTCAGAAAGATGTCTCCGAGCAATCGGGCATTGGGCTTACCACCATCCACAAATTCGAGAATGGTACAGCAGGCAATATTTCATTGTCCACATTTATCGTGTTGCTGAAAGTGGTCGGACAGATCAACATGATAGACCATCTTCTTCCAGAGTTGCCTGAATCTCCATACCTGATGCGTAAAGACGATAAAAAGGCACAGCGCGTAAGACACTCTAAATGATACGAACATGGTACAGTCGTTGAAAGTAATGCTTTGGGGCGAAGAAATAGGCCGTTTGGCCTGGGACGCCAAACGCAGGTTGTCCTACTTCATGTATAACCCCGCCTTTTTGAAGAAAGGTCTGAATATTTCTCCATTGACGGCTCCTGCAGATGGGGTAAGAGGACTTATGCCTGTTTGGGGAGAAGATGCCAAAATCTATCAGAAATTACCGGCCTTTGTAGCCGATTCATTACCTGATGCCTGGGGTAATCAGTTGTTTGATTTGTGGCGCCAGCAGAGCCACCTGTCCAATGCGGACATTACTCCCCTCGACAAGCTTTCATTCATAGGGAAGCGTGGCATGGGAGCCCTGGAATTTTTACCGGAGGTTTCACGGGGACGTAAGGCCGAGAAAATAGACATCAAGTCTTTGGCCAGTCTGGCAGAACGCATATTCACAGAAAGGGAAAATGCACGGATTCTGCCCGAAGAATCCATTACCATGCAATCTTTGCTTACGGTCGGTACTTCTGCCGGTGGCCGTCAGCCCAAAGCCATTGTAGCTATCAACCGAAAGAGTGGAGAGATACATAGCGGGCAGATTTCCGGCTTGGACGATTTCGATTACTGTCTGATTAAATTCGGCAATTCACAATACAGTTCGGCAGAGTTGGAGATGGCCTATTACGAACTGGCCACTAGGGCTGGAATCAATATGATGCCTTCTGAACTCTATGAGGTAGATGGGAACAATCATTTCATGACCCAACGTTTCGACCGCAAGGATGGAAAGAAGATTCATACCCAGACGCTGGCTGCCATCAGTCCCGAAGCCGACAGTTACGAACAACTGATGACCGTGTGCCGGAAACTCCATCTGCCCGAAGCCGATTGCTCTGAGGTGTTCCGCCGGATGGTATTCAATATCTTGGCCAACAATACGGACGACCACAATAAGAATTTTTCATTTATCATGAGTGAAGATGGCTCCTGGCGCCTGTCCCCCGCATACGATATCACTTATATCTTCGACAACGGCGGTTTTTTACCCGATGAAGATCATTGCATGTATATTAGGGCCAAACTCCGGAACATCACACGGGATGATGTAATCCAGTTCGCTAAAGACCATGGCATACGCCGGCCTGATGCAATGATACGTGAAGTAGCGAACAGCCTGAAACAATTCCGCATAGTCGCTACAAAATACGGTGTTGCCGAGCAATGGACAGGACGGATTGAAACCACCATAGCCAATCATTTGAGGTCCTGGGGCGAGTTGGAAGAAGTCACAAATACATCTGAAATAACCATCAACGGACATATCGTAAAGAACATCCGTATGGAGTAAGCCTTTAAAGGAAATTTCCATTTACTGGCCGAAATAGACGGTCATGAACGAAAGTTCGTTATAGGTAAAAACAAGGAAGAGTTTTCACTCATAGAATCGATGGGAATCGCAAATCTGCCACCAGAACAACTCAAGGATATGGTTGAGAAATATTTTGGTCTATAATTTGGGGTAGTGAATGACAAGTTATAAAAATTCAACGGTGTAACCCACATGAATGAAACGATCATTACCAACTGGAACCAGACGGTCAGCCCCGATGCCATCGCATTCCATCCAGGAAACTTCTGCATATTCAGCCATACATTCCAGCAAGCCCCATACGCTTCCGAAGTTATTCCATGACCTTTTCGATGCAGTATGTGTACATCATTGATTATCAATAGTATAGCACTCTAAAAGATACAACCAGCAGGTTGGCAAGTATCTGAGAATGTGTAAGTTAGTGATTTTTAGCACCATTCTCGGCTTGTATCTCCATTTTGGAAAGTAAAAGTAAGTGTAATTTCTTGAATATCAAAATATGCGGTACAAAAACTTGTGAAAAATGCCGTTTTTGATGAGAAAAGGTACAAAAATAGCTCTGAAAACAAGGGAACATTATGATTGTTTTGCAAAATACTCAGTCTTCAACCAATAGGCATGAATCGGGTCCTGAAACGAGATTTCACCGGCCTTATTTTCTAATATATCATTCTTGATAAGAGCAACCTTTGAGCAGAATATTGAGGTCGTTGAAGCGATTTGATAGCGATGCATCAATTCGGTTGAGCTGATGGTCTTTTCTCCGGCTATAAGGTTAATATAGTTTAGTTGCTGTGTGATCAGTATTTCAGTGATTGTTACAAATGACGACTTATGTGACAGAAATCGCTATTTCTTAAGATTGTATTAGCAGTAATAATTTGAATAGAAAAAGAAGTATTATTTCTTTTATTGTTCAAAATATCGCTATATTTGCAGTATGGACAGGCAATTAAATGAAATAGGAACCATTCCAGTAACGACTTCAATCATTGAATCGTTATATCCGGAACTTAAGTCTGCTAATAAGAAAGTAACCTGGCTCGAAAAGCAAGGGATTATCATCAGATTGAAGCGAGGACTTTATGTGATCAACCCCGAATATTCAGGAAAGACCCTATCGAGTGAGTTGATAGCCAATCATCTCTATACACCTTCGTATATTTCAATGTCTACTGCACTACGATATTATGGACTTATCCCCGAGGCTGTATATGTTCATCAATCAATGACGGTAAAGCATTCGCGTAGCTTTCAAACTCCGGTCGGCTGTTATGACTACAAACATATCTCAAAAATAGCATTTCCAATAGGAGTAAGGAGTATGTATAAGGATAATTATGCTTTTCTTATTGCATCACCGGAAAAGGCTTTGTGTGATTTGATTGCCAATTCCTCGCAGGTCAATCTTCGCTATATGAAAGATGTGGAAACATATCTTGAACAGGATATTCGTATGGATATGGATGAGTTCAATAAGATGGATAAAACCATATTCGAAGACTACATAAAAGTTGGCAAAAAGGCCGATTCAATTTCGACACTTTTAAAATTCTTAAGACGATGAAAAATGAAATATTCGACAATATGCTCTCCCGTTATGATTTAACAACAGAGCAACAGAAGAGAAACGCTATATTTGAAGTGAACCAACAAGTGATACTTGCTGGCTTGTATGCCGGAGGCTTTTTTGAGTCGGCGGCTTTCTATGGTGGAACTTGCTTGAGAATCTTTCATGGCTTACAGCGTTTCAGTGAGGATATGGATTTTTCATTGCTTACGCAAGATGATAAGTTCGATTTTACGAAATACTTTCCTGCTATCGTTGATGCTTTTACAATGGTAGGCCGTGAGGTTGAAATAAAGAAAAAAGACAAGAGGAATTTCGGAAAGGTCGAATCGGCATTTCTTAAAGATAATACCGATGTGTATGATGTGACTTTCCAAACAGAGAAATCTATAAAGATAAAGATAGAAGTAGATACTTGCCCACCGTTGAACTTCAAGACGGAACAGAAGCTATTGCTTCAGCCATATTCATTTATGACCCGTTGTTTTACACTTCCCGACTTGTTTGCAGGCAAGATGCACGCCTTAGTATATCGTGCGTGGAAGAACAGAGTAAAAGGTCGTGATTGGTACGACTTTGAATGGTATGTACGCCATAATATTCCACTTGATTTTGCTCATTTGGCAGAACGATGCAAGCAGTTCAACAATGAGAATATCACTCCAGAGTTATTCAAGGAGAAACTCATTGAGCGTCTCTCTTCAGCTGATATAAAACAAGTGAAAGAAGATGTATTGCCTTTCGTGCGCAATCCAAAAGAACTTGATATTTGGTCAAATGATTATTTCGTGCAGTTGGCCGGGATGGTAAGAATAGAATAATACAACATTAAGCTTTCTCCAAGAAATAACTACTAAAGTATTTATAGCTTTAGTAAGCCTGCACCTTTTCTTATTGGCGAAGTCAATCCAAGTAAGGTTATACTTATTCATAGTCTTATTATTTTGCAAAGAACTCAGTCTTCAACCAATAGGCATAAATCGGGTCTTGGAACGAGATTTCACCGGCTTTATTATCCAATATATCATTCTTGATAAGGGCTGCCTTTGAGCGGGATATTGAGGTCGTTGAAGAGATTTGATAGCGATGCATCACTTTAGTCGAACTGATGGCTTTTTCTCCGGTTATAAGAGCCTTGAGGCAGTTCAAGTTGCTGTGTGGTCAGTTTGTCGGTGATTGTTATAAACAACAGACTTATGTGACAGCGGTCGCTATTTAAAAAAATAGCCTAAGTAGCAATATTCTGAACAGAAAAGGAAGTGTTATTTCTTTTTCTGTTCAAATTATTGCTATCTTTCTATGAACAATATATTGTTTGTTATCTGTAAAATATCAGCCTTATGAATAATATAGTAGCATTTAATATCTCCAACGCCCAATAATGTGAGCAAAGCAGATTTTAACAGGAATAAATTCAAAAATTACCTCTGTAACGCATCATAAAATAAAGTAAAACTGCTATATTTGCATATTATATGATATGTTGAGCCATGACAAAAAGTACAATGGGTACCAAGTTGCCAAGAAAATTGGAGCAGAAGATGCAGATAGTAGGTGAGCAGATCAGGCTGGCCAGACTACGCAGGAATCTTAGTATTGCCCAAGTCGCCGAACGTGCCACCTGTTCACCTCTGACGGTTTCACGCATAGAGAAAGGTGTACCAACGGTGGCAATAGGCATTTATCTTAGGGTGCTTTATGCGCTTCAGTTAGATGATGATATTCGGTTGCTTGCAAAAGAAGATGCAATGGGAAAGGCCTTGCAGGATTTGAATCTTAAGAAACGAGAAAGAGCTTCCAAAAAAGAATAAGCGATGAAAAAACTTTATGTATTTGCTGATTTCGATTGGCTGAAAGGACCAAGGCTGAGAGTTAAGTTACGAATCACTTCGTGGCTCTGACAGCTATGGATTTTGTTATAGTAATGAGTGGTTAAAGATTATGGTAGTTTGTTTCTTAGTGATGATTTGAATAACTATCCAGGGCAACAATACACGACTCCAGACAAGGATATTTTCGGATGTTTTTCTGATGCCCTTCCAGACAGAGGGAGGCGTATATTGATAAATCGTTGGGAACAGATTCTAGCAAAAGAAGAGGAGCGTCCAGTACGTCGGGCTTTATTCATTTAACTAATATGCCGCAAATTAAAACAAGTTGCATAATAGAATAACTTACAATTTCATTGTTTATGATAAGGATTAAACTAAAAAATTATAGAATATGGTTGTTCCTGAAAAAGTGATACAATATTAATTAGATTTTAATTTATGTCTTTTATATTTTCAATAATAGGATTTTTTAGTTCTACCAATATTACATCAATCGTATGTAGTATAATAGCCTCTCTTGTTTTCGAGGGGAGTAAATCTGTTTTTGTACATATATGGAAAGAGAAAACAAAAGGCGTTGATGAGCGTATGCGCAAGTATTTTGAAAGAGCCGTTGATAAATTGGTCTTAAATGAAACGATAGCTCGTGAACTTAAAACAAAATCATATCCTGAATATTTAAAAGCTGTTAAAGAAAAATTGAAAGAGACCAAATCATATGATAAGAGTACTAAACTTTTTAATGATATTGTCGAAGAATTTTCAAAGTTAGCGCAAGAAGATCCAACTTTCATGATACAGATGTTGTGGAAGTATCAACGTTTGATAAAGAAACAAGAGAATGAGATTCAAGAGGAACTTAGAAAAGTTGGAGAGAAAATTGATGCTCAAACAAAATTATTACAAAGGATCAGTACAAATATTGAGAATTTTAAGATTAATTCACAATATAAAATTCCACCAATAGTATTAAATGATTCAAATGCTTTTCAATTAGAGGGGTATATTTGTAGAGATAAGCTTGTATCAGATATTTGTGGCGAATTACAACAGTCTGGTTGTGTAATTTTATATGGTGATATTCTTATTGGCAAATCTACTGTAGCAAAATTAGTAGGTTTAGCAAATACAAAACTCGCTCCATTGCTAATTCAACTTAATTATAAGGACCAATATAATATTCGTTCTATAATTACAGATATAAAAGAATCTGACTCAATTAAATTGATAATTATTGACGATTTACCAGATTATGATACTTTAGTTGTTGAGGACTTATTCTCTACTATTCAGATCGCTATAAAAAAAGGCATACAAATTCTGATAACCACAAGGGATATAGGTGTTTTACCAATTCATAGATATGGGTTTATTCAACACTTGATTCCACCTATTAATGTGGAGGAATTGGAAGCATCAGTTCCTCAATGTAAGAAAAAATTAGCAGAATTAATTGTCTCTGCAAGCGGAGGATACCCAACGCTGGTAAATTTATTACTAATTTATTTGAATGTTAATAATTGGACTCTATCTGAGAAGAAAATTATAGATTTCATTTCTATACCTAATAAGAAAGATGTTCAGGACTATGTTAGTAAAAAGATACGAGAAATAATTACTAATGCGCAAGATTTACAGCTTCTTTCTCGTTTGTCTTTGTTTTGGAGACCTTTTACTGATGCTGACGTAGTTGCTCTTGCTGATGTAAATCCTATTATTATTACTCCTAAAACAAAACTTGCAAATCTTCTGAGCCAAAGATTGTTAATACGAGAAGGAGAAAAACTAGAATTATCTCCTTTTATTAAAAAAGTTTGGAGTGCAGACCTTGTAGGTATTGAATATAGAGAATGTAGTAATATGATTATTGAAAGATTGATACGTAAGCATACAATCGATACATTAGATATGAATTATGCAATATTGCTGCTGTGTAATGCAGGAGAATATGAGCGTGCAGGATATTTTTATGCTACTTGTTTACAAAAATGCATTGAAATAAAGAATCTGGATTCATCTCAAGTATTTTATTTGACTATGCTATGGCGTGATATGCCTCTACCAAAGGAGATGTCCCTAACAACAAAAACATTGATTAGGATTTTACAAATCCAACTGGCAAATATGACAAACGTAGATTGTTCCTATGCATTAAAAGACTTATTTGATTTTATTAAAAATCTTCCAACATCATCTCCTCTAAAATCTACAGCTTCTTGTTTTGCCATAGCTAATTTGTCTGACAAAGGAAGGATAAATGATGCATTATCTCTACTTCCATACGCACTACCAACAATAACTTCTGAATGGGGCTCTGAGTACATTGAACTAGCAAGAGATCAAAAAGAAATGGCTAATAAGTTACCAGTCTTGATGTTAGCAAATATCGCAAATCTTGATGGTTTATTGCAATGGTTTGAAAAGATTGAACAAACCAATATGACGGTTGAATGTATTGATGTTGATGCTGTTAAGTTTGTGTTTAATAAAATCACTACTGAGAGTAACACAGAAGAAGTCTTGATGACAATCATTAATAGAGTAGACAAAAATGTAACATTCCAAATATTTTTGATTGTTGCTGTAGCAAGGTTGATGCTTTTCCGTTCAGATAAAAAAAGATATTCTGAATGTAAATCATTATTTGATCAGTATAAGCATTTATCCACAATTGATATTGGTAAAGTAATGATGTGCAATGCTTTGGCCTGCTGTTATAATGATTCTGGTGATAAAGACCGAGCTTTAGATTTGTGGGAGAAGGTTTGCTCTAATAATTCGTTTAATGAATTGCCTGATGAAATAATGTTGGCAAGTATAAATGCGGCTTATATACATTGTAATCACTCTCATTATGGCAAAGCCGTTAATTGTATAGAAAGCATTGTTACAAATGATGCGTTTATAACTATGCCATCTAAAGACATGCAAATGCGAATGAGAGGAGAATTAGCTATTGCATATTGGAATAATGATCAGAAGAATCAAACTTTTGAGCAACTAATGATTATTCATAATTATTTATATAATAATCAAGTTGACTCGAGTGATAATGATCAATATAAGTTATTAGAGTTAAAATTTGGAATTTGTGTTCAGCAATATTATTACTATTTAGATAAAGGGGTATTCGATTCAAAATGTATCTCTCCCCAGCAAACGATTTTCTATTATCCAAATAGTACATTTTTACAAGCTTATAATTCTTTTAGAAAAGGGACAAACATTATGTATCTTTACATGATGGCTGCATTGCTAAAGATTGATGAACAATTAGCATATGAGGTGGGAGTTCATGCTATAGATTGTTTTTCAAGTTTTATTAAAGAAAAGCATATAGCTTTCGGACTTTTAAATGAACTTAATCCGTTGATGTTACAATATAATGAATATGATAAAGTAGAATATTTAACAAAGTCAACGCTTGCATTGGCTACTGATACAAAGGATATTCCTAATCCATTAGATTTATTACTTTACTTTCCACTACTCCCCCTTTGTTGTAAGAGATTTATTGACAAGTTAACAGGGTTAAATGCTAATATCGATAAGATTATTCAGTCTCGTATAAATGAAGCTGCATTATTTTTTCCAGAAGATGCAGAAGTGAACGCTTTAAAGAGTTGCATATGTGAACAGAATAGAAATAATTTTACTATACTTAAAAACGATTTAGCAAAAATTTCTGTAAGAGTTTACTTTTTTGAAGAATTAGAGTTTTTTGCATCAATAAATGTGATTATCATATCTACAATGTTTTTAGCAGTTCATAAAGTAAGCATTCAGCAAACCCCGTATTGTGAAAACTGCTAATGCCTGTATTTACATGTTTTTTAAAAATTTCAACTTGTCTTTGAAAATGTTGAAGATATTCGAAGATTTCTATCAAGGTCTATTAAAGGCTGGGAATTTTCTCTGAAAAAGTCAGAGACATTAGTAGATGTCTGTGACTTTTTCAGAGATTTCTCAAAGAATCTTCCTGTCTTTTAAAGATGATGGCAGTAACTCTGCAAGATCCCTGGAGTAATCACTATCGTATTCATGTACGTGGTTAAGAAAATAGTTCATCCAGCCCTTGAAGTCCACATCGGCGGCCTTGCAGCAACCCATGAAGGAATAGATAACTGCAGCATCCTCAGCCGCGTTATGATTGCCACAGAACAAATAATTCTTTCTGCCGATCGCAACAGGCCTTACCGAGTTTTCTATCAAATTATTATCTATACAATATTTACCGTCCATCGTGTAATGTGCCAGTTGCCGCACATGATTAAGAAAGTAGTTCATGGCTTGTCCTATCGGACTTTTAGGAAGGACTTTGCCATACCCCGTAAGACACCATTTCTCAAACGAACAGATTATAGGATATGCAAGCCGTTTACGCAGTTCCATACGCTGCTGTTCATTCATGTTGTCGTCATCGGCTATACGTTCCACGTCATAGAGCATGCCTATCATGGTCAGGGCATACTCCGCCCTGGCCTTGTCATGCTTCAATGCCCTCTCAAAGTAGCGTCTGGCATGTGCCCAACAGCATATGATGATGATACCTTTTGTCTTTTCAAGTATCCCATAACCGGTATATCCGTCTGTCTGTATGGCCCCTTGATAACCCTTGAAGAGTTCCAGAGCCACCTTCATGCTTCTGGAACCGTCATGGTAAAAGAAGAAGACCTGGTTGCCCGTTACGCTCCGCACCAGCCAAAGATATCCCTTTATTGTCTGATGCTTCTCGTTGTTGATTATAGGTATAGTTGTCTCATCGGACTGGACATAATCGGAAGACAGGACCAGTTCCTTCAACCGGTAATAGGCGGGACGCATCAGGTCGGCCACTTCATGGAACCAGGCTTCGATGCTGGACGGTGGCAGGCTGATGCCTATACGCTTGAACATCTGTATCTGCCGGTAGAACGGAAGGTGGTCCACATATTTGCCGACCATCAGCTCGGTAAGTAGCGAAGCGCTTGCATAACTCTTGGGTATCGGTTCATTTTTCACCGGAGCGGTGATAATCCGGTTTGTATCCTTGCGCATACCCTTATGTCTGATAGTGACACGGACATACAGTTCGGCCGGTTTATATTCAAGATGCTCGGAAGTTTCCGTTTCATCAAACAGTACCCATTGGTCTTCATTGCCAAGATAGCCTTCGGGGTAGATATGTTCTTCTTCACGGCGGAGATGTTCCGGCAGTTTTTGGCGGACGGGAACCTTCTTCTCGTGTTCCCTGACCTTCACCTGCCTGTACTCGCTCACCTCCTTTATGGCCTGGCGGACCGCCTCCTCCTCTTCCGGTGTCATATCCGACTCGCCGAAGTCAAGTTTCAGTTGGTTGGGATCGTCAGGGAGTCTTCTCTTTTCAGACATCGCCCCCCATACTTTCCTCTCAAGATACTCCAGTTTGCGTTCCAACGATGCGATACGGTTGTCCTTGGATTCAATGGCCTTATCCTTAGCTTCAATGATTCTGTCTTTCTCTGACAGCCTGGCTTCGTAGGAGTCTTTCATTGCCTGCAGATCCGACATTTCTTTAAGCTTTCTTTCCGCCCGCATAAGACGTCTGTACAAGTCGTCACGGTCGCGAAGGACTGCCTCAAGTGCCATATTTAAATTCGGATCTTCTGCCATTTTCTGTATTCTTTTTGTACTGTAAAGATACGAAAAATACCTGATATGCAGGAGGTTTTGAGCATACTTTTTTTACTGTAAAGCTACTGTTTTTTAGGAGTCCAGCGAGGTGCTCTTTTAGCTTCCGAAGGTGATATACCATGCACAATCAATGTCAATTCTGACCAATTGACGGAGAGTGAAGCGGAAGACTCTTCACGGTCAATATCAGACAGACGGAAAGTGCCACTCTCAAGTCTCATATTATATATCACCAGCCCACCGTATTCGGCATGGAGTATTTTCATGTTGGTCAATGATTTATTGATAAATATAAATGCATCGCCTTCCTGTACATCCTTACCCATTTTCTCTGTCACGATTCCGCTCAGAGAGTAAAAACTCTTTCGCATATCAGTCGGATAAGGGTAAAGGAAAAAACGGTCTGAGTCACTGAGGCAAAACATGGCTTACTGGCATAAAAGGATTAATGACTTTAGCACCTCCAGTGATATTGCACTATTGATACGGAGCGTTACACCATTGGCGTATATAATCTCGCATTCGGAACCGTTTTCAGATTCTATCTCTTTTGAAGCCGTAGTGATGTTCAGTTTACCGTTCAGATTGTTCATTCTCACAGGAACAAATCCTTGTACATCAGGAAGAGCTGAATCGGTTAGTCTCCTACGCCAGTAATAAAATTTACCTTCGTCAAATCCGGTATTGTTACAATAATCACGGACGGACAAACCAGATAACTTCCAGTCTTCGTATGTCCGCTTGAATTGGTCTAATGTCATATTCTTCATATTTGCACAATATTGGTTATGGACACAAAAATACGAAGAATCAAGGCTGGAATTTGACGGGGTTTACTGAATGCTTACTTCATAAATATTATGGTTATAGCTTGTTAAGGCAATATGTTTATCAATCTGCAAAGTATATTATTAGTAAATTTAAATCTAACTACAGCAACAAATATAAAAATCCTTTAGTTGAACTGGATAAAGTACAAAATGCAAAAATGGAGGATCTTGTCGCAGCAAAAAAAATGATAAAGATACTTGTTTGTTTTTCTCATAATGATATATCTTTAACTAAAGAACAAGAGACATTTATAGATTTGTAACTTATGGTTAAGTTTTATTACAACTATATGATAGTAAAATAGTTACAACATTCGGAGAGTGCATTGACAAAACAAGAATGGAAATCAGACAACCAGTACTGACAATAGCGACCGCAATTATTAGGTTTATAGTGACAGTCGCTATTGTTTTATATATAGGTTTAATACCTTTAGTTTATCGAATGGGTACAAATAATGCTTATACTTTGATTGTTTCTATTTCCAAAATTTTACCATTAGTACGATAATTACCTATTTTGTCTCCTCTATAAACGACTTTAGATTCGAGTATTTCTCCTTTTCTTAAATGTTCTACAAATAGAATGTCATCTGCTTTCAAACTACTATTGGTCGCTTCAATTACTTTAAGTGCCTGAATCCCTTTAAATGTAAGCATTCAGTAAACCACGTTGCAAATTTTGGGAATTAGTTCCGAATCGGTGCTATTCGTAGTCAATTCGGACTCATAGTGTCTATTCGGAACGAGTTTGATTGGATTTTGCCCAATTACGTGGTAGAAGTTCTTTCATATTCTTCTCATCCCTTTCATAATACGAGATTTTACTCAGGACATCTTCCATCCAGATTCTAGGGTCTACTTCTGCAGACTTGCATGTGGCTATCAGAGAGTACACGATGGCAGCCCTGTATGCGGACGCGTCATTGCTGGCGAAAACGGAGCATACCCACCCACTCAGAACGGCATAATCCACCCACAAT
>OHGK01001361.1_pt1 | contig 13259 bp, 9 predicted proteins | sample 1567671 | NCBI WGS metagenome assembly OHGK01 (sample SAMEA3879577, study PRJEB24766) | human gut metagenome | biome: human-associated habitat; feature: feces | place: USA | collected 1985/1987 | reverse complement strand
CCTATCCCGTGCTGCTATGCGGCGACTTCAACTCAATACCTTCCTCCTACACCTACCATCATTTGAGGAAAACCCTCAAAGACGGATTCCGCACTGCCGGAAACGGATACATGTACACCTACCGCTATGCCAAACGCATGTTGCGTATTGACTACATCTTCCACTCCCCCAGCCTGAAGGGTATCGAATACTACTCTCCGGACCTGGATTTGTGCAGCGACCACAATCCAGTGATTATGGAGGTTGAAATACAATAAAGTAAAGAAAGCCAAAAACAATAAGGGCTGTCCCGGAAATCCCGGAACAGCCCTTACCTTATCATATTCCGCCATTCAGCGGAGGTTATCTGCACCCGATTAATTGAACACGTAACGGATACCGACTTGCAACTTCCAGCATTCGCTGTAGTTCTGATAGGTGTCGTAAGTCTTGGTAGGATATTCACCGTTCACCTTATACATGGAGAATACCGGAGTCAGGTCAGTGGCGCTCTTCACCCCTTCATACTTCAGGATTCGGTTGCTGTTGGAAACGGTATTGGTCTTGGAGATACCCCATTTGGAGTTGATGAGGTTACCCACGTTCATGATGTCAAAACTCAACTGGAAGCAATGCTTGGTCTTGCCAATCTTGAATTCGAAATCCTCCAGCAGACGGAAGTCAAAGCGGTGCACCCACGGAGCGCGGGCAGCATAAGCCTCGGCATACTGTCCTTTGTGATTCTTCAAGTATGAATCCTGCTCTACGAATTTCCAGAAGGCAACGCGGTCTTCCTCTGTCTTGAAGTTGATTTCACTATCGTCCTTCGGAATGTACATCAAGTCGTTGTTGATACCATCGCCGTTCATGTCGTTGGTGTAGCAGAAGCTGTAACCGCCGGAAGAATAGCCGGAATAGAACAGATTCAGGTGTGTGCCGCGAAGCAGGCCTTTGTGTCTGAAGGGAATGTAGTAGCCCACAGAAGCAATCACCTTATCGGGAACCACATACTGTGACCGTTGTGCATCCACATAATTGGAACCATCAATCGTGTTCAATCCCTGCCAAGTGGAGATAGGGTCGCTGCCCGGAAGACCGGAAACTTCTTTGGACTCCGTGTGCGTATAGGCCAGCATCAGCATCAAGTCATCCACCGGCTGGGCATTCACCGTGATGTTTGCCGTATAGCCGTAGCCTTTGGATGTATTGTCGAGTACCACGGCATTCTTGCCATTGTAATGCACGAAGTCGCCTGCATATTTCACATTCTTGTCGGGGTTGTCATAAAGAGAATAAGAGTACACCATGCGGTTATCCGCACCATTGAAACGTTGCATACCCGTATGCAGCAGTTCCGTAGTTGTCACGTCTTTTCCATCAGCGCCCTTGACGGTGGTCAGCTTATTGTACTTCCATTCGTCGGGGTTCTTGATATTGATGTTGTTGATGGTAACGGCATTCACATTCTTCGTGAACATGAACTCTCCCGTCACGGTCAAGGGGAAAGATACGGGTACCTGATAGTCCACCGCGATAGACGACTTCCACACCTGCGGCATCTTGAAGTCCTGAGCCACACCGGAAATCTTGCTTCCCGCCACGTGTTTCTCAATCGTGGTGGGGAGGTTGAACTTGTCGATTATCTGGTTCATGTCCGTAATCATGCCGCCTGCCAACTGGTCCAGACGGGAATCATGGCCCACCACCTTTCCATTGTCATATTGGGTCTTAAAGGTAACGGAGTTCTGTACCATAGAAGCATTGGTCGGCATATTGGTGAAGAAAACCAACGGCAGACGTCCGGTAAACACACCCGTACCTCCACGTACTTTCAGCGACTTGTCCTTGAACACGTCCCAAACGAAACCTATACGGGGAGAAATCTGCCATCTGGAATCCGGCCACTTGCCAGTGTCGATGTGCTGCCCGTCGAAGTCAAGCTCATAGATGGCATCGTTTCTCTGGAGGTCGTCGTTGTCGAACATCAAGTTGTCGAAACGGATACCGTAGGTCAGTTTCAGACTGTTGCCGAGGTTCCATTCATCCTGGGCATAGAAACCAAGCTGGTTGAAGGTAACCTGAGCATTGGGGTTGGCCACACCGTTGAAGCCATAAGTCAAAGCGAATGATTCGGGAGCTGCGCCACTCAGGAAATCTTCCAGACTGTTATAGCGGTAATATCCCGTACCGTTACGCATATAGGCGTTGTTGGCAAACTGGTACTCATAGCTAAGACCTGCCGTCAGCTTGTGGTTACCGGTGAAGAAGGTGAAGTTATCGGTAATGTTCGTAATCTTGTTCTTCACACCGTTGTTGTAGGTGAACAACTCGTAACCGGCGCTCATGTACGGTTCCAGAATCTGGTTTCCATTCTCGTCCTTGCCTGCCATGATGTCGATGAAGGGGAAAGGAGAAGAATTGGTGCCGCGCATGTCCTCTATATTGGTGTAGGTGAACAGCAACTGATTGGAAATCTTATCGGTGAAGCGGCTGTTCAAATCTGTCGCCCAAGACTGCACCTTGTTGTCCATGGAATACATGCTGTTGGCAAACGCCATAGACTGCGTACCTACGCGATAAGTATTGTTCAAGCGATATCCCGTATCGGAAGAGTTACCGTTCGGGGCATTCCAAGCCGTATTCTTCGTATTGTTGTAGCGGAGGCTCAAGCGATGGCGGTCCGTGATGTTCCAGTCGATGCGGGCCAGAATCTTGGTGTTCTCCTCGTCAGCAGGAAAACTTGTGTAAGAGCCTGCGTCGTAGCCGTACTTGTCCTTCAGATGGTTGTACACCTTCTCCATATCCGACTTCAGCGTACGGGACACCATACCTTTCGCATCTTCACCGTCCTCGCGCGCGCGATACTTTATAACCTCTCCCGGAGTCTTCTCCTTTTCGTAGTTTACGAAGAAGAACAGTTTGTTCTTGATGATAGGACCGCCCAGCGTGAAGCCGTAGGTAGTCTTGGACTCGTCGGAACGTGCTCCCAGGTCCTCGCCGTTGATGCGGTTACCGCGCATGTCCTGGTTGCGGTAATAGGTATAGGCAGTACCTCTGAACGTGTTCGTACCACTCTTGGTAATGGCGTTGATGCCGCCGCCTATGAAGTTCGTCTGGCGCACGTCGAAGGGAGCCACCACTACCTGCACCTCTTCGATGGCATCCATGGAGATAGGGTTGCCGCCGCCGGGAAGGTTGGAGCTAAGTCCGAAGTTATTGTTGAAGTTGGCACCGTCGATAGTGAAGTTCGTGGAACGTCCGTCACCGCCGGCAAAACTCATGCCGTTGGCATAGGGAGAAAGGCGGGCAATGTCACTGATGCTGCGGTTCACGGTGGGAAGCTGCGTTATCTGTGCAGAAGAGATGTTGGTAGTGGCACCCGTCTTTTCAGCAGTGAACTTGGTCTTGGCAGCCGTCACAATCACTTCGTTCAGCAACTCGGAAGATTCACTCATCTCTACGTTCAGGTTGTATACCTCACCCAGCTGAAGGGTGATGTCCTTATAAATAACCGTCTGATAGCCGATGTAGGAAATCTCCACCCGGTAGGGACCACCGGTGCGCATACCCTGGATGGAATAGCGTCCGTCAACGTTGGTCACGGTTCCGTAGCGCGAACCGGAAGGCTGATGAACAGCCTGTACAGTGGCGCCGATAATGGGCTCATTACTTGCATCCGTCACCTTACCTGCCATAGAGGCAGTGGTGACCTGCGCATCTACACCCACGGTGGCCAGTAACAGCAGCACCGTCAGTATAATTCTTACTCTCTTTAACATAATGTCTTTTAAATTAGTTCCTAAAACGTTATATTTCTTAAAACACTGGCAAAGATACGCAAAATTATATATAAGAACATTACAATATGATTACATTTTTTTAAGGATTTATTCAATACAAGGCAGCACCACCGTGAAACGGCTTCCACGACCTTCCTCGGAGCGGAGTTCGATGCGTCCTCCCATCTTTTCGACGATGAGCACACAGATGGACAAGCCCAGCCCGACGCCTTGGGAAAACTCGCTGCGCTTGTAGAAACGCTCGAAAATCATCTTCTGCTCGCTGTGCGGAATGCCTATGCCGGTATCTTCCACATAAAGATGTACCTCGCTCATGCCGGACGGACAACAATACCCCAGCTGGATGCTGCCTTCTTTCGTAAACTTGTTGGCATTGTTCAGGAAGTTGGTGAGTACCTGTGTCAGTCGCATGGGATCTACATTCACCTGCACATCTTCGGGAGGGAAATCCTTGAGGAACTGCAACGGCGGCCGGATAAGCAGGCTATGCGTCTGATAGACGTCATCGAGCAGCTGGCGCACACTCTCCCGCTGAAAGATGAACGAGAGGTTACCCGACTCGATGCGCGACAGTTCCAGCACATCGCCCACCAGCTTCAGCAGCAGTTTGGTATTGGTGTTGATAATGTCCACAAACTCCTGCCGCTCTTCGTCGGAGAACTCCGGCTCGTTAGCCAGCATGTCCGAGAAGCCGACAATGGCATTGAGCGGAGTGCGGATCTCGTGGCTCATGTTGTTGAGGAACGACTGTTTCAGTTCGGCCTGCTCCGCCAGCTCGCGGGATTCTATCAGCTCCTGCTCGTGGTCTTTCAGTTCCTGGATGTTCTGCAGCAGTCCGGCTATGATGGGTGCGTGTCCGGGGGTGTGGATGGTATTGTAGCTGAACTCCCACCACTGGAACTCGCCGGTGAAGTTACAGCGGTACTGTCCCTTGTGGTGCGTACGTTCGTGCCTTGACGCTATGTTCTTGCGGAAAACGGGTAAGTCGCCGGGATGGATGTAGGGAGTGATTTCATTGAGCAGAAGACGACCGGAGCGGTGGTGAATAAGCTCGCAGAACTGCGAGTCGCAGGACACGGAATCTCCCTCCAGTCGCCAGGCGTAGGTAGAATTTCCTTCGATGGCCAGGCAGAGGGTCTCATGCTCGTAGAGGAGGTTTCGCAGTGCCTCACGCTTGCGCCTGCGTTCGCGCAGTAGGCTGAAAGAGAGCAAGACTATCACCGTCAGCACGAAGACAGCGCCCAGAATGGAGCCTACGAGTATATGGTAACGATAGCGCTCCGAGAAAGGGATGTACATCACGGTGTACTCCACCGGAATGCTCTCGAGCGGGATGCCATACTTCTGCAGCACATGCCAGTTCAGCACGTACTGCTTAGCGCATTCCGTCACCTGCTGCCGGGGCATCCGCCCTTCGAGGCGTTCCTTGATACCGGTCGCCATGTATCTTATCTGGCTCTCCAGCGGGGTGAAATATCCTCCCAGCAAGTAGTCGGCAAAGCCGAAGCCCTCGTTGATGGTCTGAAACGTGGGATTGTCAAAGAGCATGCCCACGCGCTTGGTGGTATAGTCCCGCTTGGTATAGAGCAGCAACGTGTTGTCGCCGCGTCCCAGCCACATCAGATGGCGTATCGCTATGGAGTCGCTCGTCATGCGCACAATCTTCGTGGTGTCCAGCAGCATGTCTATGTTCTGCCGTTTCAGTATGGGGCTGATAGTCTCCCCCTCGCGCACGCAGTGATAGGAGGAACCAGCAAAGTAAAAGCCTTGGGCGGAGGTCACGATGTCGGGCCCCTGCCCTTCGCACTGTTCGTTCAGCGCGTGCCATATCTTGCGGTCCAGAAACACTTGTCCGTTCATCAGGCAGATGCGCGACTTTCCCATGATACTCTCTATCATGCGGATGGTGCGCAGGTAATCGGGCGTGTCGGCATAGCCCGTGATGTTGGGATATTGCAGGAGCAGGGAGATGTTGGGATAGTTCACACCGCTGAACACAACGGGTATTTCATGCGCCAACGGGTGTCTGCATGCCATCAGCGCATAGGCAGCCTGGTCGTCGAGCACGGCTATTAGCTCGGCTCCCCAAGCGGAGAGGTCGTCCACGAAGCCGGCCATGCGGAAGTTCTCCACCTCCTCCATGTAGCGGTCGCAGTCCAGATAGTATTCGCGTACATCGCAGTCCAAGCCGAGAAGGCTGAACTCTTTTTGCAACAGTTCCAGAGCCTTCGCAGCAGGCGGATAGCCCGGCTCGAAAGAGTGTATCAGCGCAATACGCCGTGTCTCCGCATGGGCAGGGTGTGCACACACGAGGCAGAGAGAAAGAATCAATATGTATCCGGCAACTGCCTTTATGTGCTTCATATCCGGAAGGTCCTTTCGACTTGTACCAGCAAAGATACGAATGTTTTTTAAGAATAATGGACTATTTCTTCTGTTTCTGTAACAAAGAATACGTTTTCTTAAATCATTGACACATCCCAACTTATCTTTCAGAGGATTTACCGAATATCCCTAAAGAACCGATTCTTCGTCCAGTATTCCAAAGTGGAGATCTATTTGTTCTTAACCTTCGGCAACACCGCATTCAGTACCATATATCCCAACATACCGGCAACAATCGTTCCCAGCAATACACCAAACTTCGCCTGGTTCAGCAGATCCGGATATTCTCCTGCAAAAGAAAGGTTGGCAATAAATAAAGATACCGTAAAGCCAATACCCCCCAACAAGGATACTCCGGCAACACTTCTCCAATTCATTCCCGGAGGCATTGAGGACAAACCACTCTTGACCGCCAGCCAGGTAAACAGAAAAATACCGATAAACTTGCCAAGAAGCAATCCTGCAGCCACCGCTATACTAACAGCTCCAACAACGCCACCGCCTCCACTGAACACCACACCGGCATTGGCAAAGGCAAAGAGCGGCAGTATCACAAAGTTTACCGCACCATGCAAATTGTCTTCCAGGGATTGCAAAGGACTAATTACATGATCAGAAGCGCGCTCCACTTGTTTTAGAGTGGCAATCTGCTCATTGGTCAATATAATATTATCTGATTTGGTAACCGGAAAATCACCGATAATGTCGCGGATGCGTTTAATGTATTTCCCGGCATCCAAACGGGGACGGGCCGGTATTACAAAGGCCAGTATCACTCCGGAAATAGTGCTGTGAATGCCCGACTGAAGGAACAAATACCAAATAATTACCCCGATAAGCAGGAAGAATATCTTCTGTGTCATACCGAATTTCCCCATATAGTAAAGGAAGAAATAAAGGACAGCAGCTACAATAAGATATCCGTATGCCACTTCGGAACTATAGAAAATGGCAATAACCAGAATGCCGCCAATATCATCGACCACTGCAAATGCCGTCAGGAAAATTTTCAGACTCAAAGGCACCCGTTTACCCAGCAGACTGAGTACACCCAATGAAAAAGCAATATCCGTAGCCATCGGTATAGCCATACCGCGCGTTTCCGGAGTACCCTGAACGACCAAAAGTGAATAGACAATGACCGGCACCAGCATACCGCCACATGCCGCTACAAAGGGTAAAGAAGCCTTACGAAAGGAAGAAAGTTCACCCACCAGCAGTTCCCGCTTTATCTCCAACCCCACAGCCAGAAAGAAAACAGTCATCAAGCAGTCGTTTATAAACTCAATCATTTTCAACGGATGACCGCCATGGGAGAACAAATTAAAGTCTCCGATGCGCAGATGCAGTTCTTGCAAAAGAAAGCCCTGATACAACGGAGCCATCGGCGAATTAGCAATAACGGCCGCCAAAATAGCCATCAAAAACAGCAAGATGCTCGCCGCTATATTCAGCGACGAGAAGTTTTTCACAGTACGTAAAATAATCATAAAGAAGTATATTTGATTTAAGATTTCATCCTTTCGACATCAATCCAGCTTCAAGACTGCCAGGAACGCTTTCTGAGGTACCTCCACATTACCAATCTGTTTCATACGCTTCTTACCTCTCTTCTGTTTCTCAAGCAATTTTCGTTTACGGCTCACGTCACCTCCATAACATTTGGCCGTTACGTCCTTACGCACAGCCTTAATCGTTTCCCGGGAAATAATCTTGGCACCGATAGCAGCCTGAATGGCGATATCGAACTGCTGTCTCGGAATCAGGTCTTTCAACTTCTCGCACATCCGGCGTCCCAATTCGTAGGCATTGTCAAAGTGTGTCAAGGTAGAAAGAGCATCCACCGGCTCACCGTTCAGCAAAATATCCAGCTTCACCAGTTTGGAAGGACGAAAACCGTTGGGATGATAGTCAAAAGAGGCATATCCCTTAGAGATACTCTTCAATTTATCATAGAAATCGATAACTATTTCGCCAAGAGGCATGTCATAGTATATTTCTACGCGGTTACCTGAAATATATTCCTGCTTCACCAGCTCGCCACGCTTGCCCAGACAAAGAGTCATGATAGGGCCGATGTAATCAGTAGTGGTAATCACCGAGGCGCGGATATAAGGCTCCTCAATACGGTCTATCATGGTAGGGTCGGGCATGCTGCCGGGGTTATGCACTTCAGTCATATTTCCCTGCTTGTCATAGATATTGTAGGAAACGTTGGGCACGGTGGTGATAACGTTCATGTCAAATTCACGGTCAAGGCGTTCCTGCACAATCTCCATATGGAGCAGCCCAAGGAAACCGCAACGGAAACCAAAGCCCAAAGCCAATGAAGACTCAGGCTGGAAAGTCAGCGAAGCATCATTCAACTGCAACTTCTCCAAAGAAGAACGCAAGTCCTCAAAATCTTCTGCCTCGATGGGGTACACACCAGCAAAAACCATCGGCTTTACCTCCTCAAAACCGGCGATGGCCTCTTCGCAAGGACGGGCAATATGCGTAATCGTATCACCTACTTTCACTTCCTTAGAGGTTTTGATACCCGAGATGATATAGCCCACATCCCCCGTACGCAACTCCGGACGTGGCATCATTTCCATTTTGAGCACTCCGATTTCATCCGCATCATATTCCTTGCCTGTATTGAAGAATTTCACTTTATCCCCTTTACGAATCACACCGTTCACTATCTTGAAATATGCAATGATACCACGGAAAGAATTGAAGACAGAATCGAAAATCAACGCCTGCAACGGAGCTTCCTCGTCACCCTCCGGGTGAGGGATACGCTCAATGACCGCAGCCAGAATCTCTTCCACTCCCATGCCTGTTTTGCCAGAAGCACGGATAATTTCATCACGCTTGCAGCCCAACAGTTCGACGATTTCGTCCTCCACTTCCTCGGGCATGGCGCTTGCCATGTCACATTTGTTGATGACGGGGATAATCTCCAAATCATGCTCAATCGCCATATAGAGGTTTGAAATGGTCTGCGCCTGCACTCCTTGCGAAGCATCTACAATAAGCAAGGCTCCTTCACAAGCGGCAATGGAACGTGACACCTCGTACGAGAAGTCCACGTGTCCCGGAGTGTCTATCAAGTTCAGAATATACTTTTCACCTTTATAGGTATACTCCATTTGTATGGCATGGCTCTTGATGGTGATACCTCTTTCCTTCTCAAGGTCCATGTCATCCAGCATCTGTCCGTTAGTTACTTGTATAGTATTGGTAAATTCCAGCAGACGGTCTGCCAAAGTTGATTTACCGTGGTCGATATGGGCAATAATGCAAAAATTTCGTATATTCTTCATTGTCAATAACTATCTATTAATTGGGTGCGCAAAGATAGTGAAAACAGAGCAAATAAAAAAAATGCGTTGATAACATATTCATGTACCAACGCATCTTTTTATAACATTCCAATCAATTCCTCGCTTAGTTCAGCTTTACAAACAATTCGCCTTCCACTTCAGAAGTAGAGACCTTGTCTTCTCTTAACAACCAGCCCAATCCCAGGAAGAAGTCCTTGTCGATCAGTTTAGTTGCTTTCTTGATTTGCTTGTGAGTCAAGCCATCTGTGCCATTCAGTGCAGTCCAAATCTGTCCTGCAACATTACCAGCTTTTTCTTTTAACATTTCTATTTGCTTTTAGTTAAACGTTATCCTCATCTCCAAAGATAGAGATGTCGGTGTTTTTATATCGCTGCAAAGATAGGTATATTTATGTTATACAACACGTTATTAGGCACTTTTTTTCTTACTAAGGGGTAAAAAAGTTCTTTTTTCTTACTTTGAGGACATTTTTTCCAGGTATTCGGTCCAAATTTGGGCAGCTACCTCTACCATCCTGGCACACGGGCGTTTAGCATAATACTGCTCGGTACGGGCTTCCGGAACGGACGAACCTTCCGGTTTTCTCAACCCCAACAATTCAGCACATATCAAAGAGCCGTTTCGTTTCTTGAACTCAGCAGCCAGCTCCTGCACCAACGCATAGTTTGCCGCCTTACCTTCACGATCCTTGCCTTCCACAGCTCCTTTTTCCAATCCGGCCAATAGGAACATGCCGCATGCAGCACCACATGTCTGCCTCATACGACCTATGCCACCACCAAAAGAGGCGGACATCCGGAAAGCCTGCTCTTCTGTAAAGCCATACATATCTGCAAAAGCTCCCACTACCGATTGCGAACAGTTATAGCCACTCTTGAAAAGCTCCACAGCTTTTTCGATTCTGTCTTTTGTTTCCATAATCATTCTGTAATTTCCAACAACATCGGGCAATGGTCCGAGTGGACAACGTCACCCAATATTCTCGCCTCCTTCAACATCGGACGCACCGGCTCACTCACCATGCAATAATCAATACGCCACCCTTTGTTCTTGGCACGTGAGTTAAAGCGATAGCTCCACCACGTGTATTCCTGCTTGTCGGGATGAAGCCAACGGAAGGAATCTATGAATCCCGCATTGAGAAAGCGCGTCATCCACTCCCGCTCTTCAGGCAGGAAGCCACTGTTAGTGGCATTCCTGATAGGGTCGTGAATGTCTATTGCCTCATGGCAGATATTATAATCGCCGCAAAGAATGAGTTTAGGACGCGTACGTTCCAGCTCCAATACATATTCCTGGAATTTCTCCAACCAGACCATCTTGAAGGCCTGGCGTTCATCACCGCTGGTACCGGAAGGATGATAAACACTCACAACGGACACATCGCCGAAGTCGGCACGGATAAAGCGCCCTTCGTTATCGTATTCTTCAATACCCATACCATATTCCACATGGTCCGGTTCTTGCTTGCTCAAAATAGCGACTCCGCTATACCCCTTCTTCTGTGCAGAATATAGGTAATGCTTATACCCCAAAGCATCCAGCGCCTCTGCCGGATACTGTTCCGGTTGCAGCTTTGTTTCCTGCAAACAAAGCACATCCGGCTGCTCTTGTGCCAGCCACTCGGGAAAACCTTTTGTCACGGCAGCCCTCAGCCCATTTACGTTATATGTAATAATCTTCATACTACTTATTTGATTTCTTAAAAATGAATTATTCAAGATGTCAACTCGGATACCAGCAGCATGATATTCAGCACAGTGACCACCGCAGCAATGGCATAAAGTACAAATGTACTCCATTTGCTGTTTACATACTGCCCCATCACCTTGCGCGAAGAAGTCAGTCCTACTTGCAGGAAAACCGTGAACGGCAGCTGGATGCTCAGTATCATCTGTGAAATCAGCAGTCCTTTGAACGGGTCTCCGATAAAGAAAATCAGCAGCAGCGCAATGCCCAGCGACAGAATCACACCCACCTGCGAGTGACTGTCTTTGATATGATAGGATTCTCCGAAAATACCGGCAAAGATAGAACCTGCCGCCATACCGCTGGTTATCGTGGAAGATATACCCGCCATCAGTAATGCCAATGCAAAAACCACGGCAGCACTGCTCCCCAGCAACGGCTCCAGCAAGGATTTGGCCTGCTGCAACTCTTCCACCTGAATACCGCTTTTAAAGAAAGTTGCCGCTGCCAGCAGTATCATGGCACTGTTGATGGCCCATCCCACAATCATAGAGAACAGCGTGTCGAACAATTCATATTTCAACACCTTACGGATGGATGCATCATCTTTCTTATTATATTCATGGCTCTGTATCACTTCCGAGTGCAGAAACAGATTATGCGGCATCACCACCGCACCGAGCACACTCATGATAATCAGCATGCTCCCATGCGGGAACGAAGGTGTCACCCACCCTTGTGCAGCCAGCGACCAATCTATCTTCACCAGAAACAGCTCATAGATAAAGGAGAGCCCGATGACCGAAACAAAAGCAATGATGGAACGTTCTATCTTCTTGTAGGAATTAGTGAAAAGCATGACGACTACAAATACGGTAGTCAAGACAGAACCCCATATGATGGGAATGTCAAACAGCATCTGCAAAGCGATGGCACCTCCCAATATCTCTGCCAACGAAGTCGAGATGGAAGCCAATACCGCTGTGCCCAATATGGGACGCGACACCCAGGAAGGAGTATATTTGGTAGCGGCTTCGGACAAGCACAAGCCGGTTACAATGCCAAGATGCGCCACATTATGCTGCAATACAATCAGCATGATAGTGGATAAAGTCACGACCCACAGCAACGAATAGCCAAATTCAGACCCTGCCGCAAAATTAGATGCCCAGTTCCCCGGGTCAATAAAGCCCACAGTCACCAGCAGTCCGGGACCTATATATTTAAAAACGTCCAGACCGCCCAGATAGCGTTTGTGGTCTCTCCGTTTCAAGTCTTTAAAAATATTCTTCATTGTGTCTGTTCAATTAAGAGCGTAAAAATACTCAAATAATAACAAATACCTCCATGTTAGGTTCAAAAAAAGCCCCTGGCATCTTTCAATGTCAAGGGCTCTCATCCATTCTTTCAGGCAGTAGGCTCAATACCCCATCTCGTGCAATGCCTTGCACAATTGGTCGGGGCAGGAAGTGGAACGTCTTCCGCAGCGAATTCCTTCCAAACGGGCAATCACCGCATCTACCGGCATGCCTTTCACCAAACGTGAAAGTCCTTGCAGGTTTCCATTACATCCACCCCAAAATGCCACTTCTTTCACAATACCATCTTCCACATCCAGTTCAATGTTACTGCTACACGTACCTTGCGTCTTGTATGTATATGTCATTATTCTCCGCCTTCTTCCGGTTTCATGTTAGTATAAACCGTCTGTACATCATCAAACTCTTCGAGACGCTCTATCATCTTGTCGATGGTTTCGCGTTGCTCGGGAGTCACATCCTTCATATCGTTCGGGATATAGGTAAACTCACCGCCGACATCTTCAAAACCGCACTCTTCCAAATGTTTCTGGATAGCTGCATAGCTTTTCGGGTCACCATAAATAGTGATAGTACCTTCTTCTTCATCCTCTTCGTAGTCTTCCTCTACGTCATAGTCTATCAAGTCAAGAATGAGTTCCTCCATATCGATACCGTCTTTCTTCTTGAAAGTGAACACACACTTGTGGTCAAACAAGAAAGCCAGTGAACCCATTGTTCCCAAGTTACCGCCGAACTTGTTGAACACGGAACG
>OHGK01001360.1_pt1 | contig 13264 bp, 9 predicted proteins | sample 1567671 | NCBI WGS metagenome assembly OHGK01 (sample SAMEA3879577, study PRJEB24766) | human gut metagenome | biome: human-associated habitat; feature: feces | place: USA | collected 1985/1987 | reverse complement strand
TGCGATTCTCGGAACAGTTCCGGATACATTCATGTGGGTGTCCCCCGTACCGCAGGAGCTCCTCAAGGATTACGGGCTGGTTCAACTTAAAATCAAGGGCAGCGACAAACCATACAAGGACGTACTGATATACCGCAGAGATTACCGTTTATCCGACTTTGACCGTGAATTCGTCGCGGCTGTAAACCGCTCCAGGGACAAATATTTCGGGGCGATAGGGTGATATGCTTTTTGCTGATATAGCTATATCAATATTACATTTTACAGCATATAAATAATGTGTTAAAATATTAACAGGTGCGAATGGGGCATTAAAACGTCTATGTCCCGCACGTGTCAATGGTTAATAAAGGTCGGCTCAGCCGATCAGGGCAATGGCGCCCAGAGAATGCCGGAAATCCCGACAGCGCCGCGGGTTAGTAAACCGTCACCGCCGCCGGAAGCTCCCAGCAGGAAATGAGCGACCCAGGCATGTATATAAAATTTAAGGAGAAGATGACTATGGCATTTCATGAACTGGTTGACAGCGTAGAGAGCTTTGAAAAAGCACTTAAGAAAGTCAAGGAAGCACAGGAGATTTTCTCAACCTATACCCAGGAGCAGGTTGACGCTATTTTCTTTGCAGCCGCTTCCGCAGCTAACAAGCAGAGAATCCCGCTTGCAAAGATGGCTGTTGAAGAAACAGGCTACGGTATTGTAGAGGACAAGGTTATCAAGAACAACTATGCTGCTGAGCATATCTACAATGCATACAAGCACACAAAGACATGCGGCGTTATCGAGCGCGACGAGGCATACGGCATTGAGAAGATTGCAGAGCCTATCGGCGTTGTCGGCGCGGTTATTCCTACAACCAACCCTACTTCCACCGCTATCTTCAAGACCCTTATCTCTCTCAAGACCAGAAACGGTATCATCATCAGCCCGCACCCCCGTGCAAAGAAGTGCACCGTTGAGGCTGCAAAGATCGTTTATGAGGCAGCAGTTAAGGCTGGCGCTCCTGACGGCATCATCTCTTGGGTAGATGTTCCTTCCCTTGATCTTACAAACCTCCTCATGAAGGAAGTTGATATAATCCTCGCAACCGGCGGTCCTGGAATGGTTAAGGCTGCATACTCCTCCGGTACCCCCGCTATCGGCGTAGGTGCGGGTAACGCTTCCGCTATCATTGACTCCACTGCTGATATCGTTAATGCAGTTAACTCCATCATTCACTCCAAGACCTTCGATAACGGTATGATCTGCGCAACCGAGCAGACCCTTATCGTTGACAAGACCATCTACAACGATGTCAAGAAGGAATTCGAGAAGAGAGGCTGCATGTTCCTCGATAAGAAGCAGGCTGACATGATCAGAAAGGTTATGCTCATCAACGGCGCTCTTAATGCTAAGATCGTTGGTCAGCGTCCTTTCCAGATCGCAAAGATGGCTGGCTTCGAGATCCCCGAGTCCGTTAAGGTAATCATCGGTGAGGCTACTTCCCTGGAGCCTGATGAGGCATTCGGCCACGAGAAGCTCACCACTATCCTCGGCATGTACAAGTCTGATAACTTCGATCAGGCTCTTGATATGGCTGACACCCTGCTGAAGAACAACGGCGGTCTTGGTCATACATCCGTACTCTGGATCAACAACAACACCGAGAGAGAGAAGCTCGACAAGTGGGCTGAGAGAATGAAGGCTTGCCGTCTTATCGTTAACACTCCTTCTTCCCTCGGTGGCATCGGCGACCTCTACAACTTCAAGTTTGCTCCTTCCCTCACACTGGGCTGCGGCTCTTGGGGCGGTAACTCCGTTTCCGAGAACATTGGTGTTAAGCACCTGCTGAATGTCAAGACCGTTGCCGAGAGGAGAGAGAATATGCTGTGGTTCCGCGCACCTGAGAAGGTTTATATCAAGAAGGGCTGCCTCCCTGTTGCTCTCAAGGAGCTCAAGGACGTTATGGGCAAGAAGAGAGTGTTCATCGTAACTGACTCCTTCCTGTTCAAGAGCGGCTTCACAAAGGCTATTACTGACAGACTTGACGAGATGGGCATTGTTCACACCACATTCGCTGATGTTGAGCCTGATCCTTCCCTGGCTTCCGCTCAGAAGGGTGCAGAGGCTATGAGAAAGTTCGAGCCTGACTGCATCATCGCTGTCGGCGGCGGTTCCGCAATGGACGCTGGTAAGATCATGTGGGTTCTGTATGAGCACCCCGAGGCTGACTTCATGGATATGGCAATGCGCTTCATTGATATCCGTAAGAGAGTTTACACCTTCCCGAACATGGGCGAGAAGGCTTACTTCATCGCTGTTCCTACTTCCGCTGGTACTGGTTCTGAGGTTACTCCGTTCGCAGTTATCACCGATCAGTCCACAGGCGTTAAGTACCCGCTGGCTGACTATCAGCTCATGCCTAAGATGGCAATCGTTGACGCTGACATGATGAGAACCGGCCCGAGAGGTCTGACCTCCGCTTCCGGTATTGACGCAGTTACACACTGCCTCGAGGCTTATGCTTCCGTTATGGCTACTCCGTTCACAGACGGTCTCGCACTCAAGTCCCTCCAGCTCATCTTCGAGAACCTGCCTGCTGCTTATGATTCCGCTATCTCCGGCGTATATGATCCGGTTGCTCGTGAGAACATGGCTAACGCTGCTACAATGGCTGGTATGGCATTTGCTAACGCATTCCTGGGTGTTTGCCACTCTATGGCTCACAAGCTCGGTGCGTTCCACCACCTGCCCCACGGTATCGCAAACGCTCTGCTGATCGACGAAGTTATCCGCTTCAACAGCGCTGAGGCTCCTGCTAAGATGGGCACATTCTCTCAGTATACTCACCCGCACACCATGCGTCGTTATGCTGAGGTTGCTGAGTTCCTCGGTGTAACCGGCAAGAACGACGAGGCTAAGGTTGAAGGTCTTATCAAGAAGATCGACGAGCTCAAGGATAGAATCGGCGTTAAGAAGACCATCAAGGACTACGGCGTTGACGAGAAGGACTTCCTCGACAGACTCGATGCAATGGTTGAGCAGGCATTCGATGACCAGTGCACCGGTGCTAACCCCAGATTCCCGCTTTTCAAGGAAATCAAGCAGATGTATCTCAACGCATACTATGGTACTCACGAGAAGGTTTGATCCCCTCTCAATAGTACTCCCGTACTGATTTAACGCAGCCGGGCATGGACTTTTAGCCCGTGCCCGGCTTTGTGCTTGTATTCATGGGGCGCAATGCTCCTTGATATATAGACTGCCATCACTGGCATGTCATTCTTTTTACAGGAGGATAAAGCTATGTCCGAAAATATTTTAGCTGTCAGACCCGGCAAGACCATCTACCGCGAAGGCAACACACTGGTCAAGGTATTTGACGAGAGCTACGCAAAGCCTGACATACTCAACGAAGCGCTCAATCAGGCGCGTGTAGAGAATATAGGCATTAACGTACCCAAAGTGCTTGAAGTCAAGATGATCGACGGCAAGTGGGCAATCGTTTCTGAGTTCATTGAGGGCAAGACCCTTGCACAGCTCATGCAGGAGAACCCCGCAAAGAAAGACGAGTACCTTGAAATGTTCGTTGACCTTCAGATGCAGGTTCACGCTGCAAAATGCCCGATGCTCAACAAGCTGAAGGACAAAATGAACCGCAAGATCAGTGAAACCAACCTCGACGCCACCACACGTTATGAGCTGCACACCCGCCTTGAGGGTATGCACGAGCATAAGAAGGTATGCCACGGCGATTTCAACCCGTCCAACATTATCGTAAAGGACGACGGCACCGCTTACATCATTGACTGGGCACATGCTACACAGGGCAATGCTTCCGCTGATGTTGCACGCACTTACCTGCTGTTCTACCTCAACAACGACAAGGAAACTGCTGAGAAGTACCTCGACCTGTTCAGCAAGAAGAGCGATACAGCAAAGCAGTACATTCAGAAGTGGCTTCCTATCGTTGCTGCTTCCCAGTCCGTAAAGGGCAAGAAGGAAGAGCGCGATTTCCTGCTCTCCTGGGTTAACGTAGTTGAATACGAGTAATTCGAATTTCACATAAAAACAGCGGCAGGTCTACTCTGCCGCTGTTTGTTTTCCTGTAATATAAAAATCCCCGCAAATCATATCGCGAGGATTTTTATTATACTGAATCAATCGAAAAGCTTAGCAAACTTGAGCGCAAACTGAACATTTCCGAAAACATACAGGGAGCCATTCTCAACCGCTTCCTTAATGGTTGTCTTGCCGTCTGCGATTGCAAGCGCCACGTCGACCGGAACTGCAGCCTCAAGGTCTCTCTCGATGTAATCATAGGGCTCAACGGAAACCTTTCCGTCCTTTACCTCGATGTACATATGAGCCTCAAACGAACCATACAGCTTAATGTCAACTGCGGCTCTGCCCTCGGCAGCCACCTGCTTACCGGCAGCCTTGTTGATGCGCTTGTATACCTTTGCTACTACATCATTTACTGTTATGGGCTTCGGCTTTCTTCCGGCTCTCTTCTTGGGAGCGGAATCAGCCTTTGCTGCTGGCTTTACAGCGTTTTTAGCTGTGGTCTTTGCAGCGGGCTTCCTAGCAGCCTTGGGAGTCTCAGCAGGAGCAGCCTTAACTTCAGCAGTCTTGCCAGCCTTAACCTCAACGGGCTTTTCAGGCTTTGCTGCTACAGGCTTAGCTGCTGTCGTCCCGGCAGCCTTTACTGCGGTCTCCGCCTTTGCGGTAGTCGTGGTCGTGGTTTTCTTCTGTCTTGGCATGATCATAATTCCTTTCAATTATCCCATGGCGCGGCTGCATGACGCACCCTGCCACTCTATATATTTATCATAACATATTTAGGTTATTTTTGCAACAGTTTTTATAAAATATTTTTAAAATTCCGCTGAATTACTTAAAAAATCTCCCTCCGGAAGGCTATTCCGGAGGGAAACGTTAAATCAGATTATATCAGCGTGGTGCGCCTGGAGAGACTTCACGCCAAAGTGCTTGTTCTCCTTAATTGCGCGAATGCCTTCCGCGCTTGCCTTTGCGGCAGCCATCGTTGTGATGTAAGGAATTCTGTGCTTGATCGCAGCCTTTCTGATGTAGCTGTCGTCAGTCACGCTGTCCTTTCCGGCAGGAGTGTTGATGATGAGCTGAATATTTCCGTTCGCGATAGCGTCGCCGATGTTGGGTCTGCCCTCGTACATCTTGAAAATGCGCTCAGCCGGGATACCTGCTTCCTTTATCATCTCGAAGCTCTTTCCCGTTGCGAGGATCTTGAATCCAAGGTCGTTGAACGCCTTCGCTACCTCGATAAGCTCGGGCTTGTCACGGTCGCATACGCTCAGCAGCACTGTGCCCTCCTGGGGAAGCTTTGTGCGGGTCGCTTCCTGAGCTTTGTAGTATGCCTCGCCGAAGCTCGGGGATATACCAAGCACCTCGCCGGTGGATCTCATTTCAGGTCCAAGCACGGGGTCTACCTCAGGGAACATGTTGAACGGGAACACTGCTTCCTTTACGCCGTAGTGGTTGATCTGGTGATCGCGGAGCTCCGGAACGGGGCTGGGCTTGCCAGTCAGCGAGGAAGTAATGATCTGCGTAGCTATCTGAACCATGTTTATGCTGCACACCTTGGAAACTAGCGGAACCGTTCTGGAAGCACGCGGGTTAGCCTCAAGAACGTACACGGTGTCGTCCTCAATGGCGTACTGCATATTCATCAGACCGCAGACGTTCATCTCAACGGCGATCTTTCTGGTGTACTCCTTGATTGTCTCTACCTGCTTTGCGGTGAGATTCTTGCTCGGGAGTATGCATGCAGAATCGCCGGAGTGTACGCCGGCAAGCTCGATGTGCTCCATAACAGCGGGAACGAAGCAGTTCTTGCCGTCGGAGATGGCGTCTGCCTCGCACTCGGTAGCGTGGTGCAGGAAGCGGTCTATAAGGATAGGTCTGTCGGGAGTTACGCCAACAGCGGCGGACATGTAGACCTTCATCATCTCATCATCGTGAACAATCTCCATTCCACGGCCGCCGAGAACGTAGGACGGACGAACCATTACCGGGTAGCCGATCCTGTTTGCGATTTCAAGAGCCTCGTCAACGTTGACAGCCATTCCGGATTCCGGCATAGGAATACCGAGCTTCTCCATCATTGCGCGGAAGTGGTCGCGATCCTCTGCGAGATCGATAGTCTCCGGGCTTGTGCCGAGGATATTTACGCCGTACTTCTTGAGGTCGCCTGCAAGATTCAGCGGAGTCTGACCGCCGAACTGCGCGATAACGCCTACCGGCTTCTCCTTTTCGTGGATAGCGAGAACATCCTCCAGGGTCAGCGGCTCGAAATAGAGCTTGTCGGAGGTGTCATAGTCGGTGGAAACAGTTTCAGGGTTGCAGTTTACGATGATGGACTCAAATCCGAGCTTCTTCAGTGCGAGCGCCGCGTGAACACAGCAGTAGTCGAACTCGATGCCCTGACCGATTCGGTTGGGGCCGCCGCCGAGAATCATTATCTTCGGCTTGTCGGAAACCGGGCTTGTGTCCTTGATATCATGATAGGTGGAGTAATAATATGCCGCATTCTCGGTGCTGCTTACGTGGATACCCTCCCAAGCCTCGCGGATACCGTACTTCTCGCGGGTGGTGCGTACATCCTCCTCGGAAACGCCGAGTATCTGGCTGAGGTATCTGTCGGAAAATCCGTCGAGCTTTGCCTGGCGGAGCACCGGCTCTGCGGGAACTGCGCCCTTCTTCTCAATGAGCGCGTTCTCCTCGTCAACCAGCTCCTTCATCTGCTGGAGGAACCAGTGCTTGATCTTGGTGAGGTCGTATATCTCGTCGATTGAAGCGCCCTTGCGGAGTGCCTCGTAAATGATGAACTGACGCTCGCTGGTCGGGTAGCGCAGCTTTGCAAGCAGTTCTGCCTTTGACAGCTTATTGAAGTCCTTAGCGAATCCGAGGCCGTATCTGCCGGTCTCAAGGCTGCGAATTGCCTTCTGGAAGGCTTCCTTGTAGGTCTTGCCGATGGACATTACCTCGCCGACTGCCTTCATCTGGGTGCCGAGCTTGTCCTCAGCGCCCTTGAACTTCTCGAATGCCCAGCGCGCGAACTTGATAACAACATAATCGCCGCCGGGAACGTACTTATCCAGCGTGCCGTACTTGCCGCAGGGAATCTCGTCGAGGGTCAGGCCGCACGCGAGCATAGCGGAAACCAGCGCGATCGGGAAACCGGTCGCCTTGGAAGCAAGCGCGGAGGAACGGGAGGTTCTCGGGTTGATCTCGATTACAACGATACGTCCGGAAACAGGGTCGTGCGCGAACTGGCAGTTGCAGCCGCCGATCACCTCGATAGCCTTTACTATCTTGTAGGAATACTCCTGGAGTTTCTTCTGGACGTCCTCGCTGATGGTCAGCATGGGCGCGGAGCAGAAGGAATCGCCGGTGTGTACGCCGATGGGGTCGATATTTTCAATGAAGCATACGGTGATCACGTTGTCGTTTGCGTCGCGTACTACCTCGAGCTCAAGCTCTTCCCAGCCGCTTATGCACTCCTCAACGAGCACCTGACCTACAAGGCTGGCCTGGAGTCCGCGGGCGCAGACTACCTTCAGCTCGTCGATGTTGTAGACCATGCCGCCGCCTGCGCCGCCCATGGTGTAAGCCGGACGGAGCACAACCGGGTACTTGAGCTGCTCAGCGATCTTCACAGCTTCCTCAACGGAATAAGCTACCTCGCTGCGGGGCATTTCAATGCCGAGCTTCTGCATTGTGTGCTTGAATTCGATACGATCCTCGCCGCGCTCGATCGCGTCGACCTGAACGCCGATCACCTGCACGTTGTACTTTTCAAGTACGCCAGCCTCGCTCAGCTCGGAGCAGAGGTTCAGACCGGACTGACCGCCGAGGTTCGGCAGCAGCGCGTCGGGTCGCTCCTTCTCTATGATCTGGGTGAGCCTGTCAACGTTGAGCGGCTCGATGTAGGTGATGTCGGCTACATCGGGGTCGGTCATGATGGTGGCGGGGTTGGAGTTCACCAGTACTATCTGGTATCCCAGCCTGCGAAGCGCCTTGCACGCCTGCGTACCGGAATAGTCGAACTCGCACGCCTGTCCGATGATGATAGGACCTGATCCGATAATCAATATCTTGTTGATGTCCTGTTTCTTTGGCATAATTTTACTCCCTTATCCGTTTTTGTACTCTGTGTCTGCACAGAATTATCACTATATATAATAACACAAAACTCGCCGGATTTCAATATGATTTTTTATTTTTCTGCATAAGTTTTCATAACGGATTTTGTGATAGTACACAGTTGATTTTTTACTGCTGAGATGATATAATTAAGTATACCTGTTCAGAAAGGATAATTATATGAAAAACACGCTCAGATCCATTATCGCGGCGATTCTATGCGCTTCGCTGCTATGCGGCTGCTCCGCCGACCAGAAGCCTGCGGAGATTCCGGCTGATTCCGAAACGGCGGTTTCCTCTGACGTATCCGACAGCGGCGAGTTCACAGCGGCTCCTTCCACAGTATCAGTGGAGTCGTCCCCCGCTCCGGAACTTTCCGTAAATAGCGGAATCGCTCCAACCGAGGACTTTTCTGGCGAAACGTCAACCGCTGAATCCCCAGTAACATCGAATATTTCTTCCGAAACAACACCCGCTCAAAGCACGACAGGCGCCGCTCCCGAACCGATTTCGACAGCAGCCACGACTGTGAAAACCACTGCTTCAACGGTCAAGACCTCGACAACCACAAAACCGGCTGAGCTCACGAAATTTTCGGTTGACTGGAAGCTGAACTCCACCTGGGAGGAAGGCGAAAACAAGTGCGGCGGCTACGAAGCTACACTTACGAACAATTCCGGCTCCGACGTCGGAAGCTGGACCGTTAAAGTGACAGTTCCCTCCGGATTCAAGCTGACCGCAAGCTGGAACGGCGTTTTCTCAGTGAGCGGAACTACGCTCACCATTAAGAACGAGTCCTATAACGGAAGCGTTCCCAGCGGCGGCAATACTGGCTTCGGATTCAACTGGTCATGCCCCGGTGATTTCACGCCGTCGAAAGCTACAGTTAACGGCTCGGCTGCTTCCGTCGGAACAAACTCCGGGCAGAACGGCGGCAGCGTTCAGCCTGCTACCACCACACCGGCGGTCACGTTACAGACGGTTCCGCCTGCTCCCGAGGATCCGGACGGAACTACTCCGGTAGCCGCTCACGGTCAGCTTTCCGTAAGGGGAACCCAGCTTGTGGACAAAAACGGAAAGGGATACCAGCTCCGGGGCATGAGCACTCACGGAATCACCTGGTTTCCGGACTTCGTAAACGAAAACGCATTCCGAACCCTGCGCGACGACTGGAACACAAATGTAGTCCGCATGGCGATGTACGTTGACGAATGGGGCAACGGTCAGTGCTACATGCAGAACAAGGAAGGAAGCACTCAGCTCCTGGAAAAGGGCGTGGATATATGTATCAAGCTCGGAATGTACGTCATCATTGACTGGCACGTGCTGAATCCAGGCGACCCGAGCCAGTATACGGACGAAGCAATAAAGTTCTTCGACAAGATATCAAAGAAGTACGCAGACTACCCCAACATTATCTACGAGATAGTAAACGAGCCGAACGGAAACGCGACCTGGAAAGGCGTTATAAAACCTTACGCTGAAAAGGTTATCCCGGTAATACGCAAAAACGACAAGGACGCTGTAATAATAGTCGGAACGCCAACCTGGAGCCAAGACATCGACCAGGCGCTTGCCGACCCGCTGAAATACGACAACGTAATGTACGCGCTGCATTTCTATGCGGCTACGCATACGGACTGGCTGCGTGAACGCACGGAAAAATGCATCAACGGCGGACTTCCGATATTCGTTTCGGAATTCGGCTGCTGCGACGCCTCCGGCAACGGCGGCAACGACTTCGCGCAGACTGAAAAGTGGCTCAAGCTGCTTGATAAATACGGCGTAAGCTACTGCAACTGGAACCTCGCAAACAAGAACGAATCCTCCTCCTGCTTCAAGGAATCCGCGAAGGCGGACGGAAAGTGGTCGGACAGCGATTACTCCGAAAGCGGAGCATGGATACGCAAGTGGTTCAGAAATCACTAATAGTAATCCCCCGGGGTTCAGACGAGCCTTCCGGGGGATTTTAATATATACACAGCCGCCCTGAGCTGACCCAGAGCGGCTGAAAATTTACAGGAAAATATATTCAGAATAAACAGCACCGTCAATACGTAAAATCAGCGGCGGTATCTTTTTGCCATTCCCGCCGAGAGCGCAAACGGCAGATTCGCGAGAAGTCCCATCAGCATTGTGCCGATGAAGGAAGCTATGCAGGCAGCGATGAGAACCGCGGTGCCGTCCATTCCTGCCGCTGAAAGAATACTCGGGTTGACCGCCAGAATATACGCCATCGTCATAAACGTAGTAAGTCCCGCGGCAAGCTAGGTTTTGACGTCCGTGTGATTTTCCTTCAGTTTGAATACCCTTTCAAGGAATCCCAGCTGCTTAGTGTTATTTGAATTTGTGTTTATTTTACCTCTCAGTCCGCGCTGTACTCTGCGATGTAGGGCAGGTTGCGGTACTTCTCGCCGCAGTCAAGCCCGTAGCCTATCACGAAATAATCCGGGATAGTGAACAGCGCCTTGTCCGCTTCGAACTCCACCGCACGGCGGGAAGGCTTGTCCAGCAGCGTGATAACCTCAAGTGAAAGCGGATCGCGCTTCTTCAGCAGCTCCACAACTGCTTTCAGAGTGCGTCCGGTGTCGATTATGTCCTCAAGTATGACAACGTGGTACCCGCTGATGTCCTGGGTAAGATCCTTCGTGATAGTGACCTCGCCGCTGGATACGGTGCCGTTATAGTAACTCTTTGCGCACATGAACGCTATCTCGCACGGAATCGTCACCGCGCGGCAGAAGTCCGCCATGAATACGAACGCGCCGTTAAGTATGCTCACCAGAAGCAGAGGCTTTCCGGCGTATTTCTCGCTGAGTTCCCTGCCCGCCTCCGCAATTTTCGCCTTTATCTCCTCCTCTGTGAAGATAACGCGCTTTATGTTCTTTGTAAGATCGTTTGCTGATGTCAAGATGTTTTCCTCCCTGGGTCTGCCGACCGGATTTATTTCGCAGCCTGGTTTCTGCGGCATATGCATATATGTTATTATATCCTATGCGCGGCTTTTTTTCAATACCTTTCGCGAATTTTCGTCAATACTGTATAATTATTTCGTGATTAGCTATTGACAATCCCGGAGCGAAAATGTATAATATATCAGAACCATATGTTTAATAGACAAAGGACAGGAATACAGAATGCTGAATCAATTTTCAAGAACCGAACTCATATTCGGCAAGGAAGCCATGGAAAAACTCGCCGGCTCCAGAGTGGCAATATTCGGAATAGGAGGCGTAGGCGGATTCACCGCTGAAGCCCTCGCAAGAAGCGGGGTAGGCACTCTCGACATCATCGACGACGACAAGGTCTGCCTTACTAACATAAACCGCCAGATATTCGCCACCAGGAAAACCGTCGGCAGATATAAGGTAGAAGCAGCCAAAGAGCGCCTGCTTGAGATAAACCCCGACATGACGGTCAACTGCTGGCAGACCTTCTACACTCCCGAAACCGCAGACCAGTTCGATTTCTCGCAGTATGACTACGTTGTTGACGCCATCGACACCGTAACCGGAAAAATAGAGCTTGTAATGAACGCGCAGAAGTGCCGCACTCCGATAATATGCTCCATGGGTGCAGGAAACAAGGTCGACCCGACCCGCTTTGAAGTCGCAGATATCTACAGCACCTCGGTCTGCCCGCTTGCCCGCGTAATGCGATACGAGCTGAAAAAGCGCGGAGTCCGCAAGCTGAAGGTGGTATATTCCAAGGAAAAGCCTATCACCCCGGCCGACGATATGGCGATAAGCTGCAAGCAGCACTGCGTCTGCCCTCCCGGAACAAAAAGGAAATGCACACACCGCAATCAGGTGCCGGGAAGCAACGCGTTCGTACCGTCCGTTGTGGGACTTATCATAGCCGGAGAGGTCATCAAGGACATCACCGGATTCAGAGGAGTGAAATAATGAGAGCCGTTAACCCGAACGCGCAGCCGGAGGTTCAGCGCGTACTTGATTACCTCGAGGAGAACCGCGGAAACAGGCTGATACTGGGTCAGCACACCCAGACAATGGAGCAGCCCGAACTGGAGCATATACGCCGCATAACCGGGAAACTCCCGGCGCTCTGCGGGTTTGAACTCCTCGGCTACTCGCCTAATATCCGCCTGGAGGACTCCGGCGAGGAATGCATGACTGAGGTCGTTAACGCCCGCGGAACGCTCCGAAAAGCATGGGAATGGGCAAGGCTCGGCGGACTTATCACCTTCACCTGGCACTGGTTTTCCCCGCTGGGCGGCCGCGACAAGTCTTTCTATTCCGAGAACACGGATTTCAGCGCTTCCAGAGCCGCTCAGTCCGGAACTCCGGAAAACGCGGCATTTCTGAACGACCTCGACTACATGGCGGGACTTCTGCGGTCTTTCAGCGACGAGCATATCCCGATACTATGGAGACCCTTCCACGAGGCCGAGGGCAGCTGGTTCTGGTGGGGACGCGGCGGCGCGGCGAATTTTGTGCGCTTGTGGCGGCTGATGCACGACCGCTACACGCATGTTCACGGTCTGCGGAATCTAATTTGGGTGCTGGGCTTCTCTGACGCGACGGCGGATTTGCGCCCGTGGTATCCGGGGGACGACGTGGTGGACATTCTCGGCGGCGACAGCTACAAGGTCGGCGCGCAGGGGGATTTATACCGGCGATGTGCCGCGCTTGCCCCGGCAGGGATGCCGATTGTGTTCCACGAGTGCGGACAGATTCCGACCCGCGCGGAGATGGACGCGGCGGCGGCCCCGTGGGCATACTTCATGGTGTGGCACACCAGCTGGCTGACGGACAGCAGCAAGGGGAACACGCCGGAGTCGCTGCGGGTGATTTATCGGGATAGCAGCTTTGTGACGCTGCATCAGCTGCCGGATTTCATCGAAAGCGACGAAAAACATGCAAGGAGGTTATTCTCATGACCCTTCACGAACAAGTCACCGATATTCTCGCCTCCGCTGTCGAAGCGCAGGAATGCGCAGGCATCAGCGTACTGGTGCGGCGCTGCGGAGAGGAAATGCTCTATACGCAGGCGGGCATGTCCGACGTTGCGTCGGGGCGGCTGATTCACCGCGACAGCATCTTCCGCCTGTACATCCAGTCCAAGCCGATTACGGCCGCCGCCG
>OHGK01001349.1_pt1 | contig 13339 bp, 10 predicted proteins | sample 1567671 | NCBI WGS metagenome assembly OHGK01 (sample SAMEA3879577, study PRJEB24766) | human gut metagenome | biome: human-associated habitat; feature: feces | place: USA | collected 1985/1987 | reverse complement strand
ATAAATTTATTATATAATTAATAGTTATTATTAGCAAGTTAATTTATTGCTATTATAAACAAAAAACGTTATGAATTTTATCTTTCATAACATTTTTATTTATCTTCTAGACTGACTTTCTTCAATGCTATTATTTGGTTGATAATCTGAAAGCCCTTGAGGAATTTTTATTCCGCTATTTGAAATAAATTTTCTCAAATCTTCTAAGCTATTTATGTCTTTTGTTTTTTGTCTAAAGTTTTCACGTTCTTCTGGAGACATATCAATTTGTAATCCTATGATAAAGTTTTGCTTCATTAGTTCTGCTGTGACTTCATCTAGTTCATAACTATCTCTAGGAATAGTTGATATATCTTTCATTTTGTGGTCTTCAACTAAGCTTTTTATTCTACTATTTGTCATTAATAATGAAAATAATTCAGCTTTAACAGTGTCTTTTAGTCTTGGTCCCATTATTTCAAAACGATTATCTTTCATATTATGAATAGTACCAGCTGCTGTGTTACTCATAAATCTTTGAAACATATCTTTTTTATCAATTTTATGACCCATTTTAGGTGGTAAATATATTTTATCAGAAGTCATACAACAAGAATATTTGTAATTGTCTGAATGAATAAATTGAAATTCAAATCCTTTGATAGATAAATTTGGTATTTTATCAATACTAAAATCATTTTGTTTTGATAATTGGTCTAAATAAGTAATTATTTGATTTGATGTTTCAGCTGGAATTCCACATGATATGTACATTAAAAATTTATCTGTATAATTATAAGGCGTATAATTATATTGCATTTTTACTATTCCATTAGTTGGCATAAATGAAAGAAGATAAGGTTGTGATTGTATTTTATTAAAATCTATTTTTTCTTCTTTTCCATCTATTGTAGGTAATACTACATAAACCACTAAAGGATTTTTTTCAACAGGTCTTTTAGGTGGAATTTCTTCTCTTTTGGGTTCAGTTTGAGTTTGTAGTTCATATTCATCGCTGTTATCTTTGACAATATGAAAATCTCTATTTTGGTTTTCATTATTATTTCTATATACAGGTGGAATTTCTTCTCTTTTGGGTTCAGTTTGAGTTTGAAGTTTTAATTCTTTTTCTTCGGAATCTTTTTGACTAATAGTGTAACCTTCATTTTGATTAAGTTCAATTTTATTATCTTTAAAACGAAGATAATTTCCTAATATTTCAGGTGCTATTTCTTCAACAACATTTGTTGATAAAGTATAATAATCTATTTTTCTTTCAGTTTTATACCATTTTCCGTTAACAAGTTCAATTATTCCATATGAGTCAACGAATTCACCATTCAATTTACCGGTAAAATCTTTATATTCAATAAAATATACTTCTTCACCATTATTTAATTTTGCTTTGCAAAATCTATAACAATCTACAGTATGTATACTTTTATCTGGATATTCTATTTTCATTTGGACATCACCTCTAAGTAAATTATATCAAAATTATAATGTTAGTAAATAGTTTTGATATAATTTGCAAATATTTGTGTAAAGAAAAATATGTTATTAAACATGAGGAGTTTCTGACTGAAAAAGTATTTATAAAAATATTAATTTTTACCCATAAACAAATTGACACTTATGTACAATTTGTGTTAAAATTTATGTATCAAGTGTTGCTTGGGAATAGGAGTGATTTTAAGTGAAAAAGGGAATTAAAAAAATATTGTTTTTTAGTATCACTTTTTTATTCTTATTTTCATTTAGTTTAAATGTTAATGCGAGTGTTATAGAAAATGATTTTACAAGAAATATTGTGGTAGCTGCAGGGGACAATTGTCCTGCTTTGGGGGACCCTACAAACTCACAATATCCAGCTTATTGGTTGCAATGGATACTTAATGTAATGAAATATGTAGCTATAGTTGCTTTGTTGGTTTTAATAACAACTGATTTTGTAAAAGCTGTTGCTAGCAATGATAAAGATGCTTTGAAGAAAGCGGGAACAACTGCGATAAAAAGATTTATTTATTGTGTTTTATTATTCTTTTTACCAACGATTATAAGTTTAGTTATGAATCTTTTTGGTGCTTATGGCACTTGCGGTATAGGGTAGGTGAATATGTATGAAAGCTGATGCTATTGGCTTATTAATGTTTATAGATACAATTATATATAGACTAGTTGATTATGTTTATGATATATTTAATGCTTTGGCAAAAGTAAATATTTTCGATATGAATGACTATAAGACAATTGTAAGTAGAATATATGTTATTTTAGGAATGATAATGTTATTTTCTTTAGCATATTCATTGCTTAAAGCTGTTATTAATCCTGATGAATTTGCTAAAGGGGAAAACTCATTTCCTAAATTGATAAAGAATGTAATTGTATCTTTAATTATTATTGCAGTGTTACCGACTGTGTTTTCAGTTGCTTTCAATTTGCAAAATTCAATATTAAATCAAGATACTATTCCAAAATTAATATTTGGAAGTGATACAGATTATGATACTGCTACAAGAGAAGATGCTGGGGAAATGATGTCTTATAATGTTATGTCAGCTTTTTTACATCCAAATATTGAGTGGTGTAATGAAAAAGGATATGAAATTGAAGAGGGTACTGATATAAATCTAAGTAATTGTGCTTCAAAAATCAAAGGTGATGGTGGATGGTTAGTAACTAATGGTGAAGATTTAAAATCTGTTACAGAAAAATTTAAAGCAGGTACTTATGATATTTCAGCATTTAACGATTTTGGTGAGTCTGCCGCTGCTGGTAAAGTGACTTATAATGTGTTTATTTCTACAGTTGCTGGAGTATTCTTACTTTATGTATTATTAAACTTCTGTTTTGATATGGCAGTTCGTGTTGTTAAACTAATGTTTTTCCAAATTATTGCTCCGATACCTGTTATTTGTAGGGTTATACCTGGCGGTAAATTAAAGGATGTTTTTAGTGATTGGATGAAAAAAACTATTAGTACATATTTAGAAGTTTTCATTAGAATTGCAATTATGTATTTAGGCGTATTTATGATTTCACAAGTAGTTAACAATTTCTCAAATGTAAATTTTGGTTCCTTAGGGGTAAGTCAAAAGTTAATTGCTAAAGCTTTAATTATTATGGGAGTAGTAATATTTATGAGACAAGCACCTAAGCTAATTGGTGATATGTTCCATTTGGATTCTGGAGGAATGAAGCTTGGTCTTATGGACAAACTTGCAATGGGTGGTGCTTTGGCTGCTGGGGCAACTATTGGCGGTGCTGGAGGAATGTTGTTGAAAAATGGTACTAGTGCTATTAAAAACTTCCGTGAAACTAAAGGAAAGGGTCTGGGTGCTAGACTAGGTGCAGCAGCACAAGGGCTTGGTTCAACGATTGCTGGAACTGCTTCTGGAGCTCGAAGAGGTTTTATGGCTGGTAAAGGTGCTAAAAACTTAACAGATATGAAAAAATCCGCTAATACTGCAATAGAAGGTGCACTGGAAGCAAAAGCTAAACGAAAAGCCTATAGAGAGGCACATAAAGCAACTAATTATGGAAATGACTTTACTAATTATTTAGGAACTACTGCAAATGTAGTTGGTGGACATGTGATGGATACCTTTGGCAGAGTTGGTGAATTTATGGGTATTAATAATAGTGCACAAAACTTGATGGATGAGAATAAATTGATCGATGATATTGCTTCTAAGAAAAAGTCTGTTGCTACAGCTGTTGAATCTGTTATTGATAAAGAAGCAAATAAAAGTAAATCAGATTTCAAGGTTGGCAATTTTACTGCGGCTGAATTAAGACAAAAGCTATTGAACATAGAAGATGCAAAAGCTGGTAATTTACGAGATGCAGCTGGAAACATAATAAGCGTAGCACAAGCACAACAAATGTATGATCAATATCGTTATGATTTTTCTCAAGCTGCTCAAAATGTTGCATTTTTGTCCGATGAACATTTTGAAAATTTATCAAATTCTAGTAATAAAGATGTTAGAGATGTATATGTTAAGTTAGCTGGAGCTCATGCAAGTGCTGAAGGAATGCGTGAAACAATTTCTAGAAATCTTGATAAATCTTTTGTTCAAGATGCTGGTTTTACTTTAGATTATGTTCAAGGCGATATGAAAGTTGACGTTTCTGGTAAACCACTTAAATCTATGGGTGATGTATTTGATGTTGCAAAAGCAAGAAATGAAGGAGAAATTGCTCGTAGACAAAGAGAAAGTCAGTCTAATAAAGAAAAACAATAATAAGAAAGGAATGAATTGGGGATGAATAATTATTTAATACCTGCAAATTCAAAAAAATCTCAATTGATATTAGGGTTCTTTACCTTAACTGATATTATATTATTTGGATTTGGTTGTGGAATAACAATATTGTTACTTATGTTAGTGCAAAATGCTAGTGCATGGCAAATGATTATGATTTTGATGCCAGCGTTAATAACTGGGTTCTTAGTAACACCAGTTATGCACTATCATAATGTGTTACAATTTATTATAAATGTAGTTACTTTTATATTTAATCCACGAAGATATTATTGGAAAGGTTGGTGTGTGAAAGATGAAGAAACTAAATAATTCTGCTCCTTCTGGAGTTAGTTATACTGAAGATTGGTTACCTATTCGTCAAATTATGAATGGTATGATACAACTAGATGATGGATCATATGTTACTGGAGTAAAAGTTGCTCCGAAAAATATATTTATTATGGACCAAGGGACACAACAAAATACAATTTATCAACTTAGAAATTTTTATAATAGTATTGATTATGAATTTTGGTTACTTATTGCAGATAGACCAGTTGATATTGATGTATATTTATCTCAATTACAACTTATGTATAATAACGCTCCTACTAATGCGATTAGAAAGCTTATTATGCAAGATATTAATAAAGCAAATTTATTTACAAGTAGTGAGTATAATGTAGTTGATACAGAATATTATATTTTATTTAAAGAAAAAAGATTAGAAATTGTACAAAAGAAGTTACATAATTTAATAAGTGGACTAGCAAGTGCTGGTTTACAATCAACACAAACAAGTAATAATGACTTAAGAATAGTGTTAGATAATTTCTTAAATGGTGGGGAAACCACTAACTTTGGGGCGGTGATGTAATATGGCAAATTTAAAAAGTGAAGTAGCTCCTAAAGGGATGGAGTTTAAACCAACTGAGTTTGTACTTGGCGGAAAATATTCTACAATTCTTACTGTTATTGCTTTTCCAAGGAATATTGCACCGGGATTTTTATCTGATATAACTAATATTCAAGGTGTTAAAATTGCTATTAAACATATTCCTATTCAATTTAGTGTTTTGCAAAAAATGCTTAATAAAGAAATTGCTGATTTAAAAGTAAGATATCAAAGTGAAAAAGACCAAACAATGCAAGAAAGAATAAGACAGGATTATGAATCTTTGGAACAATTTATTCAAATGCTTGCTGCAACACAAGCTAGAATATTTGATTTTCAAATGCATTTAATGGTTACTGCTGATAATAAAGAAGAATTAGAACTTAGAAAAATTCAAGTTAGAAGTTATTTAGATGCAATGGGCATGCGTGCTGTTGCTTTAATGTTTGAACAAGAAAAAGCATTAAAGTCAATATTACCTATTTTCCCTCCACAAGATATTGAAAATAGAATTGGAACCCCAATTCCATCTGTTACTGTGGCTGCTATGTATCCATTTGTGTTTGATAGTATTAAAGACCCTGGAAATTCTACACTTTTAGGTGTTGATTTTTCTGGCGGTGTTATATTATTTAATCAATTCTTATATCAAATAAAGAAAGAAAATAATAGAAATAATGCTAATATTATTTTACTTGGTACAAGTGGAAGTGGTAAATCAACTGCTGCAAAAGTACTAATTAGAACTCATATTAGAAATGGTTTTAAAGTAGTATGTGTTGATCCTGAAGGTGAACTTGGTGATATGTGTTATTCTTTGGGTGGAGATTTCCTTGACTTAGGTAAAGGAGGAGAATTTGGTATGATTAATCCTCTTGAAATTGTTATTGATGCTGATGAAGAAGAAATAGCACAAGGATTAGGTTATACTGTTCTTACTAGAACACTTCAACAAGTAAAAGCATTTATGAAGTACTATTCACCAAGTATTGAAGATGATGTTTTAACAATGTTTAGTGATGTATTACAAGAAACTTATAAAAGATATAAAATAGATTATAATACTGATTTTACTAAATTGACAAGTGCGGATTATCCTACATTTGATGATGTTTATGCAACAATAAAAGGTCATTTAGTGGGTATGACTGATGCAACTCATGAAAGGGATGTATTAGAAAGACTTGAATTAAAAGTAAGACCTTTAGTAAAAGAATTAAGATATTATTTTACTGGTAAAACTACTTTAAATATTGAAAGTGATTTTATTGTATTTAATATAAAAGAACTTATGAATAGTGATGAAAATATTAAAAATGCATTATTCTTTAATATCTTAAAGTATGCATGGGGATTATGTCTTGATAAAGATGTAAATACTGTTATGATGGTTGATGAAGCTCATGTATTACTATCTAGTCATAATGAGCTTGGAGCTGAATTTTTAGCCCAAATTCAAAGAAGAAGTAGAAAATATAATACTGGTACAATAATTATAACTCAACAACCAACAGACTTTGCAGCTCCAAATATTATTACTCATGGTAAAGCAATATTTGATAATGCATCATATTACTTAGTAATGGGACTTAGAAAACAAGCTGTTGATGATTTATCAAAATTAATAGATTTAAATGATAATGAAAAAGAAGCAATAAAATATTATAATCAAGGGGAAGCATTATTTATATGTGGTAATAAGAGAATGAAAATTCAAGTAGTTATTACTCAGGAAGAACTAGATTCATTTGGTTCAGGTGGAGGTTATTAATTTATCCTCTTTTGAGGTGGTTTTATGCAATCAGATAATATTATAGAAAAAGCTCGACAATTAGGTTTAAATACTGGAAACAGTAGTTCTAGTGCTGACAACTTGAGAACAATTGCTTCTCAAGTTGGTTTGAGTGAGTTTAATTCTATGTATGATTTAAATAAATTAGAAAATATACTTGACCAAAGATTAAATGAAGCTCGTGATGCTGAAAAAGCTAATATTAGTGATATTGAACAGTTGGATAATGGCGGGCCAATTAGAAATGAAAAATTTGGTCAAAAGGAATATGATAAAGCAAAAAAAGATGGAGTTTATGATTCAAATCATTATAAAGCAAAACAACAAGAATTAGATAAAAAGGCCGAAGAGTTAAATCAAGAACGTCAAAAAAATTGGAAAATGAAAAATGGTGAAAACGGACCTGTTAAAGCTGATGGTTCTAACACTAAAAGAAAAAGTAAAATGGATAGAGTAATGGATAATCTTAATTATGCAAAGGCAAAAAAAGATGCTATTACTAATAAAATAGATGAAGCAAAAGCAAATACTTATAATGCTTTACATCCAGTCGAACATGCTAAAAACTTAGCTGAGAGTAAGGCTAAAAATGCAATAAATCAAGCTAAAAAACAAGTAGGTAATAAAGCAAAAATGGCTGCCAAGGCAGCTGGTAAAAAAATTGTTGCTTTTATAGCTGCTAATCCTTGGGTGTTAATTGTACTTGGAGTAATAATAGCTATAATAATTATTGTTTTAGTAGTGGCAAGTTCAAATAGTGGTTACGGACATTTTAAAGAAGAATGTAATTATAATTTAGCAACCATTAATCTTACTACATGTAATACTGAAGAGGTAACTAGTGTTGGGTTAAAAGATTATGTTATAGGAGTAACAAATCAGTTAATTTCGGGACGTAATTATTCTGATAACGCTATTCAAGCAATAATGATAATTGTTAAAACTAACGCTTTAGCTTATGGTGGATATGATAATACTTCAAAAATTTTAGAACTTGATACTTGTACTTATGATTATCAAAAAGTTTCAGATGAAAAATTAAATGAACTATATTCTGATATAGAAAACTATTTATATTTACCAAATAGATTTGATGATACTATTACTACTTTAGATAGTGATGTTTCACTAGCATTGGATAATAATACTTTAGGACAAATAAATGAATTATCTGATGAGTCTTTAACAACAATATTTGATAATATTTATAATATTTCATCTCCAGATGAAAGTAGTACAAAAAATATATTTATTGGTGACTCTAGAATACATGGTATGAAAAATGCTGGTGTTATAAGTGATAAAAATACTATTTATGAAGATGGTCAAGGCTATGATTGGTTTGTTGAAACTGCTATTAATGAAGCAAATAATTTAATGACTTCATCTGGAAGATATAATATATTTATTTGGTTAGGGATAAATGATTTTTCGTTAGAATATGTTGAAAAGTATGCAGAACTTGCTAATAATGAATGGCATAAACATAAAATTTATGTAATGAGTGTTGGTCCTGTTGATGAGGAAAAGTCAGGTATTAAAAATAGTGATATAAGTGAATATAATGAAAAAATTGCAAATATGATTTCTAGTAAGAATATTTCAAATTTAAAATATTATAATATAAGTTATGATATATCTAATTATGACTCTACAGGATTACATTATAGTAATTCTGATTATAGAAAAATTTATGGAAAGATGTTTGGAAAATCTGGAAATAGTGGAAGTGGATATAGTTTATATAATTTAGCATCTTATTGTGAATTTGTGGAAACAAAACAAATAGACTATAAAAGTTCTTATTGTTCTACGAGTACATCTGATGCAAATCTTTTAACATTTATAAATACTTTAGAAGGTGTAACAGGTTATTGTGATAATAGTCAAGGATATATTGCTACAGATATTGGAGATGGAACTGTAAGTATTGGAGCTGGTATTACTAATCATAATTTAAGTAGTTCATCTGTTGCTAGTTATATTGAACAAAATAATTGGGATAGTTATTTTACTAAATCTGGTAGTGGATATAGAGTAAATGTTGGAGATTGTGTACCTGTATCAGTTATAGATAAAATAAAAGTTTATTCATTAGATACCATATATGCTTCACCGATAGATGCTGCTGCAGCCAGTGTGGGTATTTCTTTAACTCAATTTCAAAAAGATGCTATAACATCATTTAACTATAATGTTGGTCCTGGATATACTGAAAAGCTATTAAGTGTTTATGCAACGGACGGATATCAAGGGTTATGGGAATATATGAAGCAATTTACTAATCCTGAAAAGTTTTCTTCTACTCTAAAAAAGAGAAGAAAAGCTGAATTTGCTTTATTTGTAACTGGTGATTATACCGATGAAGGAAAATTTTATTCTAGAAGTCTTGGTGATTATGATAATTATGATTCTGAGGGTATAATGGCAAAAGAAGCAGAATGTAAGTTTGAATTTGGTGGTAATATAGCTAGTGGATTTGCAGTTCCGTTATCGTTTGAATCTGGTTTTGTTTGTACATCACCATTTGGTTATAGAATTCATCCAATTGATAAAACATCTAAACTACATTCAGGTATAGATTTGGGAGTTGCTCAAGGTACACCAATTTATGCATCAAAAGATGGTGTAGTTGAAAAAGTATTAAATGATGTTACGGGTAGTACACCATCAAGTGGTAATATGGTTAGAATAAGACATGAAGATGGAATGAAAACAGATTATTATCATATGAAATATCATTCTGTCGTTGTAAATGTTGGTGATGAAGTAAGACAAGGTCAAAAAATCGGTGAAGTTGGTTCCACTGGAGCATCAACTGGAGCTCATTTACATTTTACAATCTTTGATATTTCAGGTAAATTAGTAGATCCATATAACTATATTGATTTGTCTCCGCTTGGAGATAAAGTAGCTAATTGTCATCGTTAAAGGAGGAATAATGAAAAGGGTAATTCTTTGTGTAATATGCTTAATTTGTTTGACTGGTTGTGAAGTAAGTTATGATTTAACTCTTACTGAAGAAAGTATAAATGAAGTAACAAAGGTGTATACTGATATTTCTTTAAATGAAATGTACGGGGATGATTTGTTAATTAACTTTTTAAATAATTCTGTTAATACATATGAACCAATTTATTTTAATGATGAAAATTATGATTACTATGAAAGTGGTTATCAAAAAAATGTTAGATTTTATAATATAAATAATTATAGTAATGGAAATTTTCAAGGACTTAATATACAAAATGTATTTAGTTTTGATGATTATTATAGATCTAATGCTGTTAAACAATGTTTTGAAGAATTAAATATTCAAAAAAGTAATAATATGTATTTGCTTAAAACTAGTAATAGATGTAATATATTTGATACATATTCTTTATTAAATGAAATAAAAGTAACTATAAAAACTGATTTAGAAGTAATTTCAAGTAATGCAGATGTTGTTAATAATAATCTATATACATGGTTAATAAATAGAAATAATTATAATAATAAATCAATTAAAATAACTGTTAATACTGTTAAAGATGATTTAAGTGATTTTACTGGAGACAAAGATGATGTAGTAGATAAAGATGATAATGATAATAAAAAAGACGATGCAAAAAAGGATACTAAAAAAAATAATGAATTATTAATTATCATTGTTGTTATTTGTTTTGCTGGGGGATTATTTATTATAATTATGTTAAAAAAACATGTTAAATAATGTTATTTTGTTGTATAATAATAGGAAGGAATGAGGGAATGTTATGAAGTTTAAAGTAGAGCCTAAAGATTTTATGTTATTTGTAATATATTGTTTATTACTATTGTATTTATGTGCAATTGCAGTTTTAAATATTTCATCTTTAACCGCTGATGGTACATTTTATGGATTATTGCCTTTTAAAGCATTTACTCCGGATTACATAGGTGCAACTTTAATTTTATTTATTATTGCAATAGTGGCAATTTTCTCTACAGTTTCTTCTTATATTTTTAAAAGAGAAAAAGGGGAAGTTGGTATTGGTATTACTTTAAAGAAAAAATCAAGTGATGGTTATTCTAGTTGGGCAAAAGAAAAAGATATTAAAGAACAATCTGATGTAGAATGTGTGCATCCAACTGATGAAGTTGTAAATGCTGCAGGAATACCACTTATTAATGATGGTAAAAATATTTGGGTTGATAACGGAGAGTATCATAACTTAGTAATTGGTTCTACTGGTAGTGGTAAAACGCAAACTATCGTTAAACCTATGGTTAATCTACTGGCTAAAAAGGGTGAGTCAATGATTATTACTGACCCTAAAGGTGAAATTTATAAATATAGTGCAAGTTATTTAAAAGAAAAAGGTTATAGAATTATTGTTTTAAATTTTAGAGAACCTCAAAGGGGAAATAGTTGGAACCCTCTTGCACTTCCAAATAATTATTATAGAGCCGGAAATCAAGATAAAGCAATTGAATTATTAAATGACGTTGCTTTAAATATTTTGTATGACCCATCTAATAAAAGTGAATCTGATTTCTGGGAAAAGTCAGCAGCAGACTATTTCTCTGGACTGGCTTTAGGATTATTTCAAGATGCTAAAGAAGAAGAAGTAAATTTAAATAGTATAAATGTTATGAGTACTGTTGGAGAAGAAAGATATGCTACAAGTAATTATATTAAAGAATATTTTGGTATGAAAGGTGAAAAATCTAATGCTTATATGTTTGCCTCAAGTACTATTAATGCTCCGAATGATACAAAGGGAGGATTACTTGCAACATTTAGACAAAAGATAAGAAATTTCTCTACTGGTGAGGCCTTAAGTGAAATGCTTTCTTATAGTGATTTTAATATGAAAGATATTGGTAATGGTAAAACTGTCGTGTTCATGATTATTCATGATGAAAAGAAAACTTATCATCCATTGATGACTATATTTATTAAGCAATGTTATGAAACATTAATTGATGTAGCGCAAGAAAATGGTGGAAAGCTTCCCGTTAGAACTAATTTTATTCTGGATGAATTTGCAAATATGCCTCCTTTAAAAGATGTTGATGCTATGGTATCTGCAGCAAGAAGTAGAGATATTAGATTTACATTTATTATTCAAAACTTTGCTCAATTAAATGATGTATATGGTGATAATGTTGCAGAAATTATTAAAGGTAACTGTGGCAACTTAGTTTACTTGATAAGTACTGAAATGAAAGCACTAGAAGAAATCAGTAAAATGTGTGGGGAAGTAAAAGTCACCGATGAAAAAGATAAAAATGCAACTAGACCACTTATAACAATAACTGATTTACAAAAAATGAAGTTATTTGAAGCAATAATTATAAGACTTAGAACTAGTCCATTTAGAACTAAATTAGAACCAGATTTTAAAATGGAATGGGGTATTGAAAGAAAAGAAGAAGAATATCCAACTAGAATGAAACATGAAGTAGAAATGTTTGATTTAAAGAAATTTGTAACTGAAGAACGAAGTAAAAAAATGGCTCAAAATGGGGAAATACATGATAATAATCCATTTAAACCTATGGATTTTGGAATGTCTTCATACAATCCATTTGGAATGCCATCTGCAAATAGTGGATTTAAACCCAATCCTGGTGGTTTAAGTAATATGGATATAGATAGTATGCTTAAGGATTTAGATGAAAAGTTTAAAGAACTAGATCGTCAAGAAGAAGAGCAAAAGAAAAAAAATATGGAAACTAAATCTGATGATAAATTATTATCAATTACAGATGCAGCAAAAGAAGGCCCAATGATTAATATAAAAGAAGAAGCTAAAGAAGAAAATCCCAAAATAAATGTTGATGCAGATAGTAAAGTAATTGCTGATAACGTTGTATCAGATGATGAATTTTTTGATGATTTTTTTGAAGATAGTGATGAATAAAGTTCTGAACATCAGAGCTTTTTTTGTTGGATTTTGGTATGTTTTGATATGTTTTGTCGAAACGCTTGCAGCCTCATTTTTCTTGTGTATAATAAGCAAGAAGAAAGGAGGAATGGCTGATGCAAGTGAAGGTTAGAGAGCTTTATATGAGAGATAAGGTAGTTAAGAAATTGTTTACCTCTTTTAGTGGTTATCAATATTTAGCAAGAATAGTATGTGAAGTTTTGGATTTACCGAGTGAATTATTTAGTTTTCAAATATTTCATCCCAGTGTGGGAGTTAATGAAAATGTTGTTAATAGTGAAGTAGATTTAATTATTGAAGATGATGAAGCGATAGTTAATATAGAAATTAATACGAGTAATTCAAGAAGTATTCAAAATAAAAACACAGCATATTTCTGTCATCTAATACTAAAACAAATAAAAACATCAAAGGATTATGATAAGGTATTAAAGAAAGTTTATCAGATAAACTTAAACTCTTATGATGTATCGCATAAAGAAAGATTTGTAACAAGAAGTAGATT
>OHGK01001346.1_pt1 | contig 13356 bp, 14 predicted proteins | sample 1567671 | NCBI WGS metagenome assembly OHGK01 (sample SAMEA3879577, study PRJEB24766) | human gut metagenome | biome: human-associated habitat; feature: feces | place: USA | collected 1985/1987 | reverse complement strand
GCGACGGTTTGTCTGGATGAAAAAAATACGTAACATGCGTCAAAACACTACTACTTATGAATACATTGGTGAAGTGTTGTGTGTTTGGTTTTGTTAGGTCCTTGATAGAGAAAGAACATAGTAGATTGTTAGCAGAATGAGATACAGATTGAGGTGCTGATTTGATGATTGAGCTGTAGACATTGAGTGTTTGACAACCAGTTGTGATATCGATGATTCCATCTGAAACATATGTGCCTTTAGAATAGAATTGTTTGAATTTGAAGACTTTGATGAGGTCAGGAGCCTTGTGAAATTGTATGTTTCTGTTAGTGGTGAGTTTGGCTTTACCGAAGTTGTTTCCTTTGATGATGATGTCTAGAGTGACATTGTAGAGTGCTAGTGAATTGTTGATTTGAGCAGATAATTGATCAATAGTGTATGCACCATTAGGAATAGGAATTGATGTGTAATCACTGGTTGAACCTCCAAGAGATTGAACAAGGATTGTATTGCCTGTATTGATGTTTTGAAATATGGGTAATCCATCTGTTAGTGGTTGTAGAGTGATAGTGATATCTGTGATGAATGAATTGTTTGGAAAGTTGTAGACTTTGTCTAAATGAATCTTACTGTCTTTGATTGTTTGTTGTCCTTGAAGTACAAAGTTGTTGATGACTTTCATTTTTATTACAAAGTAAGAAAATGCAAGAAGGAAATAGTCCTTCATTCAATCGACAGATAACAGCAATGTACAAAGGAGTTCATGTAAATCCATATACAAACAAAGTGACATCTCATGTGAGTAAGAACACAAAGAATTTCATCGAATCTGCAATCAGTAAGAATCATCAAATCAACTTCACACACAACAAATTGTGTGAAGAGGATATTCAACGATTGAAAAGGGAATTGTTTGAGTTGAATATTCCTTGTGAAGACATTGAAAGTCAACTAGCTGGAATGCAACGTAAGCGAAATCAGATGGGTGCATTGAATTTCGATATGGGAGTAGGAAATGGATTTAGGAAATCAAACTCTGCTATATTCGTAGCTAGTACAGCATCAGGCAAAACTGTAACTACATTAGGATCATTGATATTTGAGATAGTGAATCCATTCAATCAAGTAGTATACTTTGCTCCTCGTAGTTCAGCTGAGAATCAACATGTTCAACAATTCAAGGAATTGTGTAAACGAGTGGTAGACAAAGGGAATAAGAAGCAGTTGATGCACTTCTTCCACTTTGTGACAGATGATGACAAACCGATAACATGGTCATCAATTCCAGATATCGATGAATATCGTAAGAAGGAGATGAATGGTGATGGTAGTATCAAATCATTGTATCTATCACCATATGGAAGTGTATTCATCTTTGATGATCTTCAGAACAAATCAGTTCAATCTCCTGTATACAAATTGATGGAAGAATGTAGTATAGCTGGTCGACACAAACTCATCAATTGGATTGCATGTTTCCAATCTGCAATACGATTGAACTCCAAATTACTTGATAATTGTGAGAAACTCTTCATTAGCAAATCATTGATAGGTCGAGAAGACATTTGGAAGAAACTCAAGCGTGCTCCACCATCCAATATTCAAGAATGTGTTGAAGATCCTGATCCTCCTCGATTTTACATAGTAGATGATGATATGCTAATTCCATACAACAATCTATCATTCAGTAATCTGACAACAGTAATAGCCAAATTGAAGAGCAAATTGCCTGCATGTATTTTAGATGAAGAGCGTCGTGCCAAATATCTTGAACGAAAACGGATTGTTGAAGAGTATGAGAAATCATTGAAGAATGCTGAACGAGCTCGAAATGATAAGAATGGAAAACCAGAAGTGAAGGAACAAGATGCAGATGAATTGAAGTCTGGAAGTGTTGATCCAATTCGTCGTGAACTTGATAGTGTTAAGAAGAATGATATTGTTAGTCAAATCATTAACAAAGGAAAACGTAGTCGAAATGGTGGTATTCGATTGATTAATGGATGAGAATTGATTGTTGCAGAGCAACTGATATTCACTTTGATAGGAGTAGGTTGGAGTAGGTTTCAGGAGTAGTCTCAAATATCAAACCTACTCCAATAATCCGTAGAATAGCCCATAAATAAGCGCGATTATGAGGATTATTTGATGTTGGAGTAGGTTGGTTTTCTATTTCTTAAGAAGAATTCTACCAAAACATTTTGTCTAATTGAATTTTCAACCTACTCTTCCTACTCCTCCTACTCCAAAATGAATTAATCCCTATAAATAAGCCAGTTTATGAGCCTTTTTAAAGGAATTTCGGAGTAGGTTGTATTTTTGAACCTACTCCAAAACTACTCCAACAATCCCATAGTTAAGATGATCAAAAACAATACATCGTATTTCTTTTCTTACTATGTAAGAATATGCCAGAAGAGCAAGATCAAGAACATACAGAAACTGTGAGACATCTTATCAAACAAGATGCAAGAGAAAGAACACAACGAAGAACTGCTAAACATCTCACTACACGAAAATGGATTGGTGACTTTCCTAACAATGTATGGGCTGTTGATCTAATCGATTTTCACAAAGACAAAACCATCAATCGTCACTTCTCCTACATTCTGGTTGCTGTTGATGTCTACAGTAGATATGCATTCACTGTACCCATGAAATCGAAGAATACAGCAGCCATCAAAGATGCTTTAGAAGAAACATTCAAACAAGCAAATGAAGTGATAACACATCCAGCAAGTGAAGCAAAACCAAATCGAATTGCAAGTGATGAAGAAATGGGATTGAAAGCACTTGATAGATGGCTTGAAAGCAAGAATATCATTCATTATATCGCAGAAGGCAAGTATGGTGCTGCAATTGCAGAATCATTCATCAAAACATTCAAAGAAGATCTATCTTATTATGTGACGAAAGAGAAGAACAACTATTGGATGAATCATTATAAGAAGATTGTTGATGAGTACAATGATCGTCCACACACTGCTCTTTCAAAGAAGATTAATGATCGTATTGTGAAACAAAGTCCATTTGAGATATACACTTCAGAAAGGAAGTATGATGAGAGTGATGAACCGAAGAAACTGAAACCAAAGGACAAGAGAGAGGTATTCCATGAAGGAGACATTGTTCGATTCAAGTATAACAAATCATTAATGCCACTTCAGAAGAAATCCTTAATGCCAAACTGGTCCAAAGATCTATTCAAAGTGAATGACACATCAAATCAACCACTTCCATATGGATACAGACTTACTCGATTAACAAGACGATCACAACCTAGAGATTTCCCACAACACAAACAGGAGATTAACAATGCGAACAAACGATTGTTCTATTATCATGAACTCAAGAAATCAGATATGACTCCAGAACAAGTCAATCAGATTGTTGATACACCAAAGATCACTTTCTAAGTGATTATTATCATTTCTTTCAAACAACAATAATCTTTCCTTTTATTACGTAGAAACATGTTTCCTTATTCTTCGAATAAGTAAAATGAGCATCCTCTACTTAAATCAGGATGGAAAGATACGAGCAGTTGATACAGCTGCTTCAGGAATTGTATACAAGAATGCAGATCAGATTATTGTTAAGAGTAATGGGATTATCAACACATACACATACACATCATTTGATAATGAAATCAATCTTAATCCTGGCAAATACATCATTCATGGTACAATCAAAGCCATTAACACAGATCTATGCTTTCTAGATCATTTCAACAACATTGAGGAAGTGTTTCAACAACCCTATCTCATCCAAACACTAATCCATCTATCAGATCCTACTGATCTCATTGATGTTGATACAACAATCTTGCTTGATACAGCCAATCCATTGATCAAGTTCAGTTTCTGTAGATACATAGAGGTGGATGAAGCATGTAAGATGGTTACAAATACGAACTACAATGGATTAAGCAATGTATGTATTGATATGATAGTTGAAAGTGTTTTTGTAGCTTAAGAGTAAATGGAGAAAGTGAAAGCATGGTTTACAAGCTTATCAAAACTGTTTGATGGGTTTGATTGTTGTCATTCAAAGAAACGAAAACTTGTTATTAAAGGAGATTGTAAGGACAAATGTTGTTGTTGCAAAAGCTGTCTTATTGCCTATGATGAAAAGTCAGATGATGACTCTGGTTCAGATATTGTTATCACTCCTCAAGAAGTTGTTTTGAAGTAGCAAAACTATGTATTCAAAGTGAAAAGTACTAATTCCATTTAAAATGATAATAATGGATTAGTAAGAAACAAACTATCAATAATGAAGTTCCAAAGTTTTAAGTTGAATTATATTGATTTCTATGATTACAAGATTGCTACTCTACTGATAGATGGTGTGAAGATGTTTGTTGCATCAGATTTGCTAAATCAGTACAATCAGAAACATAATACCAACAAGAAATTCAAAAACTATCTTCGTAACGAACAAACCAAGGAATTACTCATGAATTGGCCAAATGATACTGATGGCTCGGATCCGAGCCATCAATGTAACACGGTTGAAAACGTAGATGATTTGGTCGTAGATCAACGTACTACAGTTGAAAACGCTGATGATAAAGCAGTATTATGGGGTATTCCTCATGTTATCAAATACATCAAATTTGGTAAAACATTTAGTGGTATGGTCAAAGGAATTGTTGTTTGATGTGGGTTGATCCATTGTTTGCTGTTCGTGTATCAACATTCTTGACCAATCTTCGTGCTGTGGATAATGATATGATGGTTCGTGTACTAAATGATAAGAATCATCAAATCGAAACATTACAGGATGGTCTTAAGACTGCCTTAGCAGAAACTGCCATATACAAGAATCGTTACATTGAAGATACAAAAGAGCAGCAATGGACATATGTTTTGAAGATTGTCAAAAGAGATGATCATTTTGTACATCTAATGTCCAGCTATAATCGTAAGAAACTTCGAAACTATGTAAATCAAAAGAATAGAATCTACTACGTTAAGAATCTTCCTAATGGATATACATTCAGATACAATGCATTTGATCGTGTAAAGGAGATTGTTGAACGCTATGGTGGACATGCTATGGGTACACAACGTTCAGAGTTTGTTATTCCTATTTGTAATTGGGATGATAATGATTCAGATTTTGATTATAGTATCAGAATGGCTCTTAAACAAGTACGTAATGATTTGTGTTGGCGTTGTGATATTGATGAAGAGCCATAATACTAAAAGCTTTACTTATTACAAATGATGTTGTTCTTTTACTTTGTACAGTAAAGAATGCCCTGGTCAACTGAATATGAACGAAAATGTCTATCCGAATTGTTGGAATATCATTTGAACAACTTGAAAGAACATTATTACAAGGATTTAGAACTACCACATTGCACAAATGATTTAGGACTACCTGATGATGTTTTCATACAAGATCCTGTGCTTTATCATATGATTCTGCGTAGTGGACAACGAGTAATTGACTCTACATATGCTCCTTTTACACATTCCAATAGTTATCACTACATTATCACATTACCTGAATCAAATTGTGTATGTAGTGTAAGTTTAGGTCCTTCAGTATGGAAAGATGGATATCAACATTCCCTACAAATCACAGATCCTTATCGTATTCATGTTGCTCTTGCAGTTGATAAAGAATAACAAATTATTCTAACGCCTCCATATTACAAGGCGTTAGAATAATTAGATTAATAAGCTAAACTAATTAGATATAGTCATAATCATCACTATATCAAGCATATAGTAATTAGGATGGAAATTATTAAGAATTTTGAAAAGCTTAACACCAAGCTTGTAAACAAGTACACATGGGCAAAAGCTGAAGCCTTTGAAGGCATTGAAAGAGTTATGTATTACATCAATATGATGAAGCTGGAACAATGTGGGTTTAACATTAATCTGTTTAATGATGATGAGGATCTTCCATGGATTTCTTCCCAATTGTATCAATCCGTAATGTTACTCGAAAAGAGTACCGATAAAGAAGCTCAGAAAATCATACGTAATGTTTTTAAAGATGGTATGGATGAAGAAACAAAGGAGAACATGGATACAATTAACAGCTTTGTTAGACTAATGCACAAACCCAGTATTTGGAAATTAATTAATCACATTGATAAACATGATTATCAATATCATATTAATATTAATAATGTTATCACTATCTTAAAGTTTGATCAATGGGGGTTTGATCTTAATCTGATAATGGATCCTGAATTAGTGGAGATTTCATATGATCCAATAGACATAGCCATGTATTTGTTTCTACCAAATCATCCAAAATCACTTGATTTATATGAAGAAGATACTGATGAAGAAGAATAAGATGCAGAAATTCATTTCTGAATTAAACTCGAAACAATTTTACTTTGTTAGACTAATCACAGTTCAACAATCCTTATGGATTACCTATCAACTAATTGCATAAAGTCATAATAATGACTCTTTCAAATATCATTAATTAAGATGGAATTAAAACAGAGTATTGAAGAGCTTGTGAATAATCCTAAGTATCAGAACATATTCAAGACCTACAAATATGATATGAGGAAGATCACCAAGATCTTGAAGTTGGAACAGATGGGTGTTGATATTGGTTTTCTTGACAACAAACAATTCGCCAGGAATGCTGATCCATTAGATATCCTGCTTCTATATTGCAAAGATAGGGAACAAGAGTTTAATCGTTGGTTAAACACAATGCAAGGCAATTGTGAACACAAGTTAAACAATAGTTCAACAACAAAAGTACCATTTGCAGAAGATGGTGTTCATGGTGTTAATGTGTACAATGCTAAAGGTGAATGGTTAGAGACTGAACTTACAGTAGATACAGAAGATGATGATTCAGATGATTGTGAGTTTTCGAATGAAGAGCAACCACCAGCTCATCCAGTAGTACAACCTACGAAAACAGAGGTTTGTAAACCCAAAATGATAGAAGTTAAGAATAAGATTGTGGAGAATAGAAAGAAGAAGGCAGTAGCAAAGTGAAGTTACAATCCACATTTGGATCATTTACTTTGAATCGATCATTTTACTTTGGCTTATTCATCAGCACCACTCTTCACCCAAATCAAATGCAACAATCTTCCATTTGCAGCTGATATAGCAGTTTGCAACTTCAATGAAAAGTTGAACAGATTGTTTGCCTGTTGAGGAAGCATCTCATTGAGTGGTAAACAGTAATAATGATAAGCATCATGCCATGAAGTGTAGTTGATCAATGTTGCATCATCTCTACCAACATTCGCACAATAGTTCATGATGAAGTACCAATAAGGATCCTTTACTGTAGAATCCATAAATGTGGTCTTATAACTGTCTGCAACACCAGTCAATCCTACACGCCATTGTTTGATCTTCAAATCCGTCGATAAAGTCTTATGATTACCTTTCTCATCTGTCATATACATGATCAAGTAACTTGATTTGAATGGAACTGTGATCTGGTTCACATACTCCTGATCTCCATTCTTCATCTTGATAATATCATGCTTAAGCTGAGTGTTCTTCAAAATACGCAAATCAGGAGTTACACTCGATACATCACCTGAGTATGTATGAAGAGTTAGATCACATCGAACAATCGAACATTCATCCTTATTGATAGCCAGATTAGAAGAAGTTCCACCAGATGTAGTATAGATTCCTGAACCATCAGATGCCATCTGGAAGAACTCATCTGGTTCAACGAATGTCAAATCTGCTTTCAACATCTTCAGATTGATGAAAGATGGACTGTTACATCCTGCCAAAACTTGACTTAAAGGAACATTCAGATCGAAATCCCATTCAGTATCACTATGTTTTGTCAATGGGATATCTCCAGTAAAGATACTTGATCCACTACTATTGTACCCAAATTCGGTCAGACCAACAGCCTGATCATGAGCATTCTTGGTTGTGAACAATTGGGTCAACACATTTCGTGCTTGACCAATGTACTGAGATTCATCCTGTAATACAACATTCATAACCTCATTATTCTCATTGATGTACTGATAGTTCACTGTACTGTTCTTCACAATGCCTGCAGGTTGTTGAGCTGCATATGCAACAATTGAAGCCTTACTGGACTGAGAAGCAGTGAATTTCACACGCACTTTGAATGTGAAGTAGCTGTTGTAGAGATCATAGAGATGATCATCCTGTGTGCTGGATAGTTGGACAGTGTATTGATTAACACTGTTGAAAGGATGTGGAGTAGTAGTGAGTGTTCTGTTCTCAAATAGATGAACAAGCGACATTTCTTTACTATAGTAAGAGAAAAAGATGCAAACGAAGTGTTTTTTACTTTGAATAAGTAAAATGAATGATCCATTAGAGTTTAGTCCATGGCAAAACAATCCTTTAGATTGGATGACAAGAGAATTGAACAAGAAGAATGCGAAATTGAAAGGATATACACCACGATATAACAAATCTGTTCCATTTGATAGAATCTTCAAGTATGACACAAATGTTGTTACAAAGAATCCAGCATCTGTCAATTACATGAAACCATTCTCCTTTGATCTTACATACACAAAGATGAACACCGAAAGACCAAAACTCGTTGACAAGTATGTGAACAATTCTACTAACAAACGATTAAGAATCGCTGATAGGATGAGGAAAATGGTTGGAGATGTGAAAGTGAATCGAGCTGTTGATATGTCGAATATACCTTCTGAAGAACAAGATAAGGTATTGAAGATTCTTGGTATGACTGAATCTCAACTCAAGGATACTCCTCCAGAGAACTACTTCGGTACACGAATTGGTCGAACAGGAGCTAAAGAACAAGTGATCTACAATTTCGATTTGTGGATGCAATATCCTGTTCTCAATCAAGATCCTTCTCATTTGGAACTGAATGAGAGATACAGAATCAATTATGCTTATGGATCACCCCTTGTTATGGGATCTATTCAAGCAAGAACCATTTGGATACAGAAATCGGTATACAAACCAATCAACTGGAATGATGTTGATAAGGGAAATGTTGAAACTCATAGAGAAATCATTCCCACACCAAATCTATTCGATCCTCGATTTGATCCTTCAGTATTAGGCGACCTTTCAGAAGAAGAAGAAGAACCAGTTGTTATTCAACCTGAAGAACCGCAAATAACAGAAACGAATATTCCTCATGACAAAAATGAATTGAGAAATAACGAAGTATACGATTTCTGTGCATACATAATCAAAAAGTGTAAAAATTACCTGGATAGTAATACGAAAATAGAGTTTTGTGATGCTGTTAAGCATTTTGTCATAGCATATAATCCTGGTACACGTGTGATTGATACAGTTTCAACAAGATATAGGGAAAAGCTTGTGAATGCTCTTAAATATGAATTCCGAAATCAACAAGAATCAGATGTATTTAAGGCATTCAAAGCAGCAGTTCAGAGTGAAAACAATCAACAGATAATAAGAATCCTAAATAAGATAGAATCCAAAAGAGGTGATACTGGTCATGATGCTTTTTGGGAACATTGCAAGAGAAAATCAAATGAAGTGAAATACTACAGTGATAACATCGAAATGCCTATTATTGAGCGTGGTCGTAAACGACCACACATACAAACAGAACAACCAAATAGCAACAACAATAATGATCTTCCTAATCCTAATCCGGTTCTTGATGCTGATTTAGTACTTCCACGACCACCAGAACCAACACAACCACCTAATCCGTTTCCCATATAATAGCAACTGAAGATTGTTATAACAAAGTAAAGTTCGCTTTTCTATGTAAGAACATATAATGTTCTTTCTTTTACATAGTAAAAGTAGAAAATGGATAATCTACAACCATCAGCCTTTGTTCAAACCATCAGTGGTAGAGATTGTGTACGGTATAAGAATACTGATAAATGGATTCCACAGGATAAAGTCAGCAGACTCTCAGCACTCTATGATTCACGTCCAGATATACCAGATTATATTGTAATGAGTAGTGTGTGTGCTAGGAATTCCTTCAGTATCACCGATCCATTTGAGACATTTCTTTGTGGATATATATGGGAAGGAGGTCAAAACACCAAACAAACAGAATACATATCAAATACTCAGACCAAACTTGTGGATACTCTAGCTGAGGTTAAAGTACTGAAACAGAAACTGGAGATGACAGAAGGACAACTCAATCAACTATCAACTGAATATGCCACTTTCAGAAACAATGTTAGTCAAAGTGATTGGCAAAGAGCAATCAATGAAAAAGATGCTATGATTGCACAACTACAAGAATACATCAACAATGCACAACGAGAATGCCAATATCAATGGAATCTAAATAATGAACAACACAATAATGAGATAAGAAAGAAGAATAATGAGATTAATGAACTGAAGTCAAAACATTTGGATGAATCAGTCCATGTTAAAGAGGTACATATAAATGAATTGAATGAGAAAGATAAACAGATTGTGGCATTACAAGAACATCTTAATCAAACCCTAGGAGAATTACAGAAAGCAAGATCAAATGCTACAAATGGTATACAGAATCTTCTTGATCAATCAGTACAAAAGGAACTGCAAATGGCCAATACTCTCACAACATTCAAACAAGCTGCATGGTCTCTATTGGAAAGAGTGTTAACTTCATATGATAATACACTATCATTCATTGAAAATGTCTGTATTGCTGTTCAAGATTGTCAGAGAATAGTGAGAGCATTGTGGGATAATAATGATAACAACATTAACAACAGATTTAGTAGAGTATCTATTCCTAATGTATCTCAGGATAAGGAAGCAGTTCAACAATTCAAGAATCAATACTTGCAGGATATTGATCAAGAGGTTCAAATGATGAAGAGTAAAGTATCAAAGTGAATAGACAAACAATCAGAGGAACTCTGATTAATTGCTGTGCAATCATTCCCAATAGAATTTCACTTTGATTGTTTTGTATGTTCTTCCATGTGTATTTGATCCTGCTATACGATCATGTTGATTCAATACCTTCTTCACATGATTCATTATTGACCCTGATATATCGCCAGCTACTACACGACGATCACTTTGTAATGTATTATCACGTATTACATGCTCAACTTTATGATTCTTATCATTCTTCAATTCAAACACGATATCAATTGTTGCATACAAATGTTTGTTATTTGGAACAAGTGGAAGTTGCCGATGAGCAGTTCTTATTACTTTACCTACATGCCGGCCAAACACTTCGCTCTGGGTTAGATGATTCATTTTAATCTACGATTAAAAACAATTGCTCAGCAATTTCAAACTTACTTAAACCATAGTTAAATAATCATTTCAAATTATTTTAAAACAAGAAATGGAGTTTAACCACAACTCAAACGAACTAAAACCTCTTACTGAAGCATATATTAGTCTTGGCTCAGCTTATTCTAACGCTGGCAGAATAAGAAATCCTAACATGAATGAACATAGCTTAATGGCATCTGTTATTGCTGCTACATATTATGCCAAACCTGATGAAAACATGTTTCAGTTTACACCATCTCAGGCAAGCAAGAAATCATGCTACAACAAGTACATCACTGGTACATGCAGAGGTCAACAAATTCCTATACAAACATCCATTGATAACATGTCATTTGAACAGATTGAACATTATCTACACACATTTCAACCCTACAAACATCTTCCATTCATTGTCTTTCAAGTTGATAAGGCATTTCCACAGAAACATCATACTGCTATCATCTATCCTAACGACTTTGAGATGGATAAAGATCAAGAAGGCATTAGCATTATCAGGATTGTTGATTATGAACAAAACCACTTCCATTATGTTGCTGTTACCACAAAACCATCTACTATCTTGTATAGTGGTTCAAAGGATTATGATTACAACAATCGTAAGAAACTAACCAAGAAACAAGCTGAGAAGAAGAACATAGCCAAACAAGTGTTACAAAATGGTCCACAACTCATATTTCCTCCTGAGATTGCATCCTATCTTGTTCCTAAAGGACCCAAACCAATACAACAAAGAACTGATATTAGTATGAATGTTCGACAATCATTGATTCACTTATTTGGACTTGATCCTGCATACTATTACTCCAATCCTGAATACATTTATGATGTGTTTCTGAAGATGAATCATGAGAAAGGAACACCAATTAGGGTATTCAAACAAGGTGAAGAAGATTATTATCATTTCATTGAAGCAGCATGGCATGGTGGATATTCTCAGACCAATGTTCACTTTTGTATGACAGATCATCATACAAATGTCTATTATCTTGATGGCAATTCCATGTATCCTGCATGTTGCACTAAATACAAATTTCCTGATCTTCAATACATCCAATTTGTACCAAATGATCAATTTGATCATGCTTTAAACACAGCTTACAACTGTTTTAACAATGTTAAAACTCCACAAGATGATTATGGATATCTGATTGAAGTGGAATTCACTGCTCCTGATGATCATTCACTAATTGATGATTTCCCACTAACCTTACACAAAGTGAAACAAAATGGTAGAATTGTTACTATTGCAGGTGGTAAACATGGAAAGATCATTACTATCCCACTTCATATCAATTTGATGATCAAATATGGATACACAGTCAAACCCATTCGCATACTCAAATACTCACAATCCGATATCTTTCATGGATTGTTCACGAAATTGACTCAACTTCGAAAGAATCTTAATGCAGATGATGCTTTAACTGTTAAGCTAATATCCAATGCACTCACTGGCACTTTCAGAAAGAAGGATGATACACGAATTAGCAAATCTAATAAGTATAATCCTCTTACAGTTAGTACTCGAGAAGATGGTTCACATGTTGTTATGCGAGAGAAGAAAGATGTCAAGTATCCATATCAATTGTATGATTTCATCATGATCTATGCCAAATATGAAATGTGGAACAAATGGTATGAACTGAAAGAATCTTTAACAAATTGCAGATTGTTGTTCACTAAGACCGATTCTCTTGTATTTGCTTGTGACAATTCCAGAGAAGAGGTTGATAAGTTGACTGGAAATGAAATGGGACAATTCAAACTGGAGAATAAGGAAGAGATTATTGCATTTGTGTCAGAGAATGCAAACATTGGCAAATACATCACTGCCAACAGCACTGATGATGAGATTGAAGAGTTTGAGAATGCATATGACAATTTGTTCAAGAAAGGATTTAAGAACACAAAACGAGATCTTAAGCCATTTGATGAGAACAGTGATATCATCGACACAATGGCAAGATGGGATTTGATCACAGATCAAATGTTGCAGAGCAACTGAGTTCGCAATTGTTTTACTTTGGATGGATGAGACAAAGTAAATAATGAACACTGCTATGTTCTAATACGTATGAATGTCGAATCCACCAAATACAAGGATTTGATCTATGATCAAATGTTGCAG
>OHGK01001342.1_pt1 | contig 13372 bp, 9 predicted proteins | sample 1567671 | NCBI WGS metagenome assembly OHGK01 (sample SAMEA3879577, study PRJEB24766) | human gut metagenome | biome: human-associated habitat; feature: feces | place: USA | collected 1985/1987 | reverse complement strand
TTCTTCATTATATTCCATCACATAGGTCTGGATCGGCTGACGTTCCTCCGGCGCTTCCTCCAGCACGCTCATATCGCGGATACCGACCAGAGACATATGCAGGGTCCTTGGAATCGGCGTTGCCGTCAGGGTCAGCACATCCACGTTCTCTTTCATTTTCTTGATCTTTTCCTTATGGGTCACGCCAAAGCGCTGCTCCTCATCAATGATCAGAAGTCCAAGATTTTTAAATTCCACATCTTTTGAAAGAACTCTGTGGGTGCCGATCACAATATCTACCAGCCCTTTTTTCAGATCCTCAATGGTCTTTTTCATCTCTGCCGGTGTGCGGAAACGGGACATCAGATCGACCCGCACAGGAAAATCCTTCATTCTCTGCACAAAGGTATTGTAATGCTGCTGGGCCAGGATAGTTGTCGGAACCAGATATACCACCTGCTTTCCATCCTGGATGGCCTTAAAGGCCGCCCGCAGGGCAATCTCCGTTTTCCCGTACCCTACATCGCCGCAAATCAACCGATCCATAATCTTTCTGCTTTCCATGTCCCGCTTTGTGGCCTCAATCGCCTCCAGCTGATCATCGGTCTCCTCATAGGGAAACAGCTCCTCAAATTCCTTCTGCCAGACCGTATCCTTCTCATACGGAAAGCCGCCCATCTCCTGTCTGGCTGCATACAGCTTCACCAGATCTCTCGCAATCTCCCGGACAGCCGTTTTCACTCTTGTCTTTGTCCGGTTCCACTGCTCTCCGCCCAGCTTATTCAGCTTCGGCGCCTTGGCATCTGCCCCTGCATATTTCTGAATTCCGTCCAGGCGGGTAGCCGGAAGATAAAGGTTTCCTCCGTCTGCATATTCTATCTTCAGATAATCCTTTACAACCTTATCCCGTTCAATTTTTTCGATTCCCCGGTAAACTCCCAGTCCGTGATCCTCGTGAACCACATAATCGCCCACAGACAGCTCGGAAAAGCTCTGAATCTTTTTCCCCTCATAGGAGGTCTTTTTCCTCTTCCGCTTCTTTTTCTCTGTTCCGAACATATCGCCTTCGGTAATCACCAGAAACTTAATCTGCGGATATTCAAAGCCTCTGTGAAGATTGCCGTAAGTCACAAGAATCTCTCCCGGCTGAACCTGCTGTGTTTCCTGGTCCGGACAGAAGGCGCGAAGATCATACTCCCGCAAATCCCCGGCCAGACGGCTGGCTCTGGTTCTGGAGCCAGACAGAAGAATCACCCGGTATTTCTCCTTTTTCCACCGCTGCAGATCCTGAATCAGCATTTCAAAGCTGCTCTGATAAGAATTCACATTCTTCACACTGATGCTGTATTTCTTTTCCACTGTCATTCCCGGCAGCTTCTGCTCCAGTCCGGTCAGATACACCGTATTGGGCCGCTGCGCCCGGGCCAGAATCTCCTTTACCGGATACAGCAGCTCTGTCTGTCCCGGAAGCAGATATCCCTTTTCCAGACGATGGGACATACTCTCCCTGAACTCTGCCTCCACAGCCTCTCCCTTTTCCCGCAGTCTTGGCGGCTCGTCCAGAAAAATCATACTGGAATCCGGTTCAAAATAATTCAAAAATGACACGGTTTCCCTGCCAAAATAGGTGACGCAGCTGTCCAGACCTGTGATTTTCCAGCCTTCCTCCAGCCCCTCGGTCAGTTCCTTTATAATAGACTGAATCCGATGGGCTTCTTCTGTTTTCATGGCCTTTCTCAGTTTTTCCGAAAAAGTCTTTTCTTCTTTTCTAAGACGCTGCGCTCCCTGAAGAAGCTCCTCTCTCGTCAGCACCAGCTCCGTAGCCGGATAAATCAGAATCTCATCCAGCTGTTCAATGGAACGCTGACTTTCCAGATCAAAGGTACGGATAGAATCAATCTCCGTATCCCACAGCTCAATCCGCACGGGAACCTCTTCTGTCAAAGGAAAAATATCCAGAATGCCGCCGCGAATAGAAAACTGTCCCATACCGTCAACCTGAGGCATTCGTTCATACCCCAGCTGTGTCAGCCTCTCCTTCCACTGCTCCAGATCCACTTCCTCCCCCGGCCTGACTCTGAGAATCTGGTTTCTCAGCTGCTCCAGGGGAAACAGATGATCCATCAGCCCGTCCAGAGTAGTAACCACAACACCGGAGGGATCCTCCATTAAATGGCGCAAAGTTAAAAGCCGCTGCCTGGTCAGCAGATTTCCATGAATATCCGCGCTGTAAAACAGAAGATCCTTGGCCGGATAAAGCCAAACATCATCCCGGAAACAACAAAAATCATCGTAAATCTCCCGCGCTCTTGCCTCATCATAGGTGACAACCAGCTTCCAGGGCATATCCGGCTCAGCTTCTACCATCAGGTGAACCTTTTGCGAATCCATACAGCCGCTGACCTGCACCGGTCCCTTTTTCCGGGAAAGATCCCGGCTCAGCTCTTCAAATTCCGCCAGTTCTGTTAATGGGTTTGAAAATATTCTGCTCATTTTTGTACTCCCTGCTTTCCACGGTCAAACGCTTCTACTCTGCCTTCTTTTTTGCATTAAAATGATTCATGGCCCGCTCTGCTCCATCAGTCATCATCATAACTGCCGCCTCTGCTGCTTCTCCAAAAGCCTCATCCATCAGCTTCTGCTCCCCGGCCCCAAACCGGCTCAGCACATAATCTGCCAGATCCATGCGGGGCGGCTTGGCTCCCACACCAACCTTAATCCGGGGAAAATCCTGGGTTCCCAGATTTGCAATAATATTCTTGATTCCATTGTGCCCGCCTGCGCTTCCCTTCAAACGAATCCGAAGCTGTCCCGGTTCCAGACTGATATCGTCGTAAATTACAATCATTTCCTCCGGCGCAATTTTGTAATAATCCGCCGCTGCGCGAATGCTTTCTCCGCTTAAATTCATAAAAGTCTGAGGCTTTAAAAGAAGAACCTTCTGCCCTTCAATAACGCCTCTTCCGCACAGAGCCTTATGCTTTTTCTCGCTGACATCAATCCGATACCGGTCTGCAAGCACATCAATCACAGAAAAGCCTGCATTATGTCTTGTTTTATCATATTCCTTTGTTGGATTTCCAAGTCCTGCTATTAAATACATATTTTTTCCTTTCCATTTCATCCTGCACCACATTTTCCTGCACCACGCACCAAAAGCGCTAATTTTCTCTCCCCGGGGGTATGATCCCCAAAAAAGAAAACTAACGCTGAACAGCTGCGGATTTTATTGTAACAGGTAGAAAATCTCTTGTAAAGCTCTGCCTTCAGAAAGGCTTTTCCCCATAACTTTCCCAAATAAGAAGCAGCCGCCCCCGAAAGAGCCGCTGCTTCTTCTGAATCACACGTTTCCGGAAACTGCTGCCTATTCGGCTGCTGCTGCCTCCAGAGCGGTTGTCTCATATTTGTTCAGAATCATATCCTGAATTCTTTCACGGGTTTCCGAATTGATCGGATGCGCTATATCTCTGTACTCCCCGTCTGCTGCCTTACGGCTTGGCATGGCGATGAAAAGCCCTTTTTCTCCTTCAATTACCTTGATATCATGAATAACAAATTCATTATCCAGGGTAATGGAAACAATCGCTTTCATCTTACCCTCTTTTTCAATCTTTCTTACTCTAACATCTGTTATCTGCATTTTTCCAAGCCCCTTCCCTCTCGTAAACTGTACAACTGTCCAGTCTCCTGTTCCGGGCCGTTTCTGACATCCCCGAACCATGTTTATGCAGGCTTGTCTGCCTTATTTTCGCAGACCTCCCCTCCTGGAATAAGACTGAAACAGCTGCTATATCCCCCGCACCAGCGTTTCAGCCTGTGCCTATAATGTATAGCGTTCGTTCTTCTCAACGACAATCTTTATCTCATCCGGCGTACCGATATAGGTGGTATTGGCCCGAATGGTATCACGGCTCTCTACAATACAGTTTTCGATCACCGTGTTGTCTCCGATATACACATCGTTGAGAATAATGGAATTTTTAATAACACAGTTATTGCCTACATAGACCTTCTTAAACAAAATGGAATTCTCTACCGTTCCATTAATAATGGAACCGCTGGAAATCAGGCTGTTTCTCACTGTTGCGCCGGGATTGTACTTGGCCGGCGGCAGATCATCTACCTTGGAATAAATGTCCGGATACTGTTTAAAGAAATAGTTGCGCACATCCGGTTTCAGGAAATCCATATTGGTTTTGTAATAGGAATCCACAGATGCAATATTGCTCCAGTAGGAATCAATCTTGTATCCGTAAATGCGCTTCAGGTTTTTATAACGAACCAGAACATCACGTACAAAGTCAACCCGATCCTCTGCAGCGCAGCGCTCAATCAGCTCAATCAGCTGACGGCGGCGAATGACATAAATACCGCAGGAAACTGTGTTGGAGGTTGCCACCATAGGCTTCTCCTCAAATTCTACGATACGGCCGTCATCGTTCAGCTTCAGCAGACCGAAGCGGGTCACATCCTCTTCCTCGCTCATGTCCTTGCATACTACAGTAATATCTGCTTTCTTTTCGATATGATACTCCAGCACCTTGTTGTAATCCATCCTATAGATACCATCGCCGGATGCAATCACAACATACGGCTCATGGCTGTTCTTCAAAAAGGTCAGGTTCTGGTACAGCGCATCAGCTGTGCCCCGGTACCAGTCGCTGTTCTGCGCGGTAATGGTCGGGGTAAATACATACAGACCGCCCTGTTTTCTTCCGAAATCCCACCACTTGGAGGAGCTTAAATGCTCGTTTAAGGAACGGGAATTGTACTGGGTAAATACAGCCACGTTCTGGATATGGGAATTGGTCATGTTGCTCAATACAAAGTCAATGCTGCGGTAGCTTCCTGCAACCGGCATGGCGGATATTGCCCTTTTGTTCGATAACTCCCGCATTCTTTTACTGTTTCCGCCTGCTAATACTATACCAATCGCTCTCATTTTATGCCACCTGCCTTTATAATGGAATCGCCGCTTGCCAGTAATCCGTCAGGATAATCCTCCAAAACGGTAACACCGGAAATCGCTGTATTCTTTCCGATCTTAACATTTTCCGGAATCACACTGTGCTCTCCAATGGTTACCAGGTCAAACTGATAAACCTTGGGATCGTAGGTGCTGGGCGCATATTCGCCTACACCAAGCTCTGCACCTGCTCCAATGGTGGTATCCTCAGCTACAATGGCCTTGTCCACCTTTGCCCCTGCGCCTACTACGCTGTTGCGCATGACAATGGAATCCCTTACCACCGCGCCGGCCTCAATGGTAACGCCTGCGCCAATGACAGAATTGTGGACTTCTCCGTAAATCTCCGTACCCTCTCCGATGATGCTGCGATCAATCACAGCCTCCGGTGCGATATACTGAGGCGGAATAATATCACTTCTTGTATAAATCTTCCAGTATTCCTCATATAAATTGAATTCCGGAATAATATCGATCAGCTCCATATTGGCTTCCCAGTAAGATCCCAGGGTTCCTACATCCTTCCAGTAGCCATTGTACTCGTATGCAAAAATACGCTCGCCCTTGCCGTGGCAGTAAGGAATCACATGTTTTCCAAAGTCGCAGCCCGGTTCCTCAGACAGCGCAAGCAGAGCCTCCTTCAGAGCGGGCCAGCTGAATATGTAAATACCCATAGATGCCAGGTTGCTCCGCGGATTTGCCGGCTTCTCTTCAAATTCCGTAATCCTGTTGTTCTCATCTGTAATTACGATACCAAATCTGCTGGCTTCCTCAATGGGCACCGGCATGGCAGCGATCGTTACGTCTGCATTGTTTGCCTTGTGGTACTCCAGCATAACCTCGTAATCCATCTTGTAAATATGATCTCCTGACAGAATCAGCACATAGTCTGGATTGTAAGTCTCCATATATTCCAGGTTCTGGAATATCGCATTGGCTGTTCCTGTATACCAGTCGCTTCCTTTGCTCTTCTCATATGGCGGCAGAATCGTCACTCCGCCTACGTTGCGGTCCAGATCCCACGGAATACCGATTCCGATATGGGTATTCAGACGCAACGGCTGATACTGTGTTAAAACGCCAACTGTATCTACTCCCGAATTGATACAGTTACTCAGCGGGAAATCGATAATTCTGTACTTCCCCCCAAATGATACTGCTGGTTTGGCTACCTTCTGTGTTAAAACTCCCAGACGGCTTCCTTGTCCCCCCGCCAAAAGCATGGCTATCATTTCCTTCTTTATCACGTTATCACCTCGCTGTAAGATTTTCTTGTGTTTTTTATTATACCATAGATTTATAGAAAGGTGAACAAATTTTGAATTTATTATAAAGTTTTTTTGTACATTTTCCGACATTTCTTGCACCTCTCTATTTTTTTCTATATTTTGTGTCAACCATCTGCCTTGACACAATATTCTCTTAAAAGCGCAGAATTGGCACAGTTACCTCTTTTCTCCCATTTCTGCCCAATTAATGGTTTTCCTTCCAAGATATTCGTTTCCACTACTTGAATCAAATTCAAAAATACAGTATACTTCTGTATAGGTATGCCTGCAGGTTAGGTTGTTTTCAGGCAAAACAGGGCGCCCTTTACCGGACGCCAGGAAAGATAAAGGAGAAGCACTATGGATTTAATAACCGTAAGAGAACTGTATAAAAACAGAGAAGCTTACCTGGACAAGGAAATTTCCGTTGGCGGATGGGTCCGCAGCGTCCGGGATTCCAAATCATTTGGATTTATTGTTGTCAGCGATGGTTCTTATTTTGACACACTTCAGATTGTATACCACGATACCATGGCAAACTTTGACGAGATCTGCCGTCTCAATGTAGGCGCAGCCATCATTGTAAAGGGTACTCTGGTTGCCACACCTCAGGCCAAGCAGCCTTTTGAGATTCAGGCTTCCGAGGTTGTTGTAGAAGGCGCATCTGCTCCGGATTATCCCCTGCAGAAAAAACGTCACACCCTGGAGTATCTGCGCACCATTACTCATCTGCGCCCCCGTACCAATACCTTCCAGGCTGTATTCCGTGTCCGTTCCCTGATTGCTTATGCAATCCACCAGTATTTCCAGGAGAAGGACTTCGTTTATGTTCATACTCCCCTGATTACAGGAAGCGACTGTGAAGGCGCCGGCGAGATGTTCCAGGTTACCACTATGGATTTGAAGAACATCCCCATGACTCAGGACGGAGCTGTTGATTTCTCCAAGGATTTCTTCGGCAAACCTACCAACCTGACTGTAAGCGGCCAGTTAAACGGCGAGACATATGCCATGGCTTTCCGCAATATTTACACCTTTGGTCCTACCTTCCGGGCAGAGAACTCCAACACCACCCGTCATGCAGCTGAGTTCTGGATGATCGAGCCGGAGATGGCTTTCGCTGATCTGGATGACAACATGGAGCTGGCTGAGGGTATGTTAAAATATATCATCCGCTATGTTTTAGAGCATGCTCCGGAGGAGATGGCATTCTTCAACAGCTTTATCGACAAGGGACTTCTGGATCGGTTAAACAACGTGCTGAACTCTGAATTCGGCCGCATTACCTACACAGAAGCAATCGAGATTCTGGAAAAGAACAACGACAAATTTGATTACAAGGTTTCCTGGGGCTGTGATCTGCAGACAGAGCATGAGCGCTATCTGACAGAGCAGGTATTCAAAAAACCGGTATTCGTTACCGATTATCCAAAGGAAATCAAGGCCTTCTACATGAAGCTGAATCCGGACGGAAAGACTGTTGCAGCTGTTGACTGTCTGGTTCCGGGCATCGGCGAGATCATCGGCGGCAGCCAGCGTGAGGATAATTACGAGAAGCTGCTGACCCGCATGAACGAGCTGGGACTGAAGGAGGAGGATTACAAGTTCTATCTGGATCTGCGCAAATACGGTTCTACCCGTCATGCCGGCTTCGGACTGGGCTTTGAACGCTGCGTCATGTACCTGACCGGTATGGGCAACATCCGCGATGTCATTCCTTTCCCGCGTACTGTAGGCAACTGCGAACTGTAAGTACCATAACTGGAACTGTTTTTTAAAACGGCATCTGTTTTCCGGATGCGTCTGCCCTGTTCTCCCTGATTTTTCCGGAGTATTCCGAAAGCAGTATTGCTGCAGAGGGCTGGAGATGCTTCGGAAACAGTGCCGTTTTTCTTCTATGAAAGCTGGCAGGTTTTATGTTTCGGTTCTGGCAGAAATACCGGATAGCAAGATAACGACCAATGATTACAGTGAAGGAATTGGCATAGACCTTGGGTTAAAGGATTTTGCCATTATTTCAAATGGTAAGACATATAAAAATATTAACAAATCGGCAAGATTAAAAAAACTTGAAAAACGACTGATTCGGGAGCAGAGATGTCTCTCCCGTAAGTATGAAAATTTAAAGAAAGGAGAGTCCACTCAAAAAGCAAATATACAAAAGCAAAAGCTTAAGGTACAGAAGCTTTATCAAATGATGAAGAACAGGCATCTTTCAAAAACAGTTGCTTCTCAGAAGTTTTATGAATTTAAAGTGAAACTTCAGGCAAAATGTAAGGAGAAAAGATGCGAAGACTTACGAAGTTGCATCATGAAACGCAAACGTAAGTATGTACCGAAGGCTATTTCGGGAATTGACGACTGTGGAGTGTACAGGAACCTGTGAGTATATTTAATCACATTTTGAGTGGCAGATTTCTCTATGAAATTCATCCACACAGCCGATATTCACTGGGGAATGCATCCGGACAGCGATAAGCCCTGGAGCCGTGAGCGTGCCCATGCCATTCACGATACCTTTGGGGAAATCGTCCGCCAGGCAAGGGTCCGGGATGTTGATTTTCTGTTTATTGCCGGCGATCTCTTTCACCGTCAGCCTTTGCTGAGGGATCTGAAGGAGGTCAATTATCTGTTTTCTACCATTCCCGGTGTCCGGGTGGTCATCATTGCCGGAAACCATGACCGCATCCGGAAAAACTCTGCTCTCATGAGCTTTCAGTGGTGTCCCAATGTAACCTTTCTTATGGACGAAGAGCTGAGCTCTGTGTATTTTGAAGAGCTCAATACAGAAGTCACCGGCTTCAGCTACCACACTGCGGAAATTACGGAATCACGGCTGAACGGAATTCATGCGAAAGAAAACGGGCGGATTCAGATCCTTCTGGCCCACGGCGGTGACGCCGCTCATCTGCCTCTGGATAAGGCCCAGCTGGCCAAATCCGGTTTCTCCTACGTCGCCCTGGGGCATATTCACAAGCCGGAAATTGCGCCGGATCGGTCCTATGCCTGGTGCGGCTCTCCGGAACCTCTGGACAAGACAGAAACCGGCCCCCATGGTATGATTGCAGGAGAAATCAGCCCTTCCACCCGTCAGGTGACTTCCCTGGAATTTGTTCCCCTGTGTCAGGCCCAGTATATTCCCCTTGTGGTTCATGTGACTCCGGCTACCGCCAATCGGGAGCTGAATGACCGCATGGCTCAGGAGATTCAGAAGCGGGGAGCCGGACACATTTACCGGTTCCGGATTCGCGGAATGCGGGATCCGGATATTGTTTTCGATTTTGAACCGCTGATGCGGCGGCTGCAGATCATTGAGGTCATCGACGAATCCGAGCCTCAGTATGATTTCAGCCGGCTTTTTGCAGAGCATCCCAGCGACATGATCGGCTTTTATATCCGGGCGCTTCAGCGGGAGGATTCCAGCCCTGTGGAAAAAAAGGCCCTGTATTACGGAATTGATGCACTGCTTAGAACAACGGATGAGAGGAGCTAGCCATGCGGTTATTGGATTTACATATTGACGGCTTTGGAAAATTTCACGACCGCACCGTCCGGTTTGAGGACGGCATGAATCTTGTATACGGAAAAAATGAGGCCGGGAAATCGACCCTCCATACCTTTATCCGCTGTATGCTCTTTGGAATGGAGCGGGGACGGGGACGGGCCGCCAGAAATGATCTGTTTACCCGTTTTGAGCCCTGGCAGAATAAGGGCGCTTACGGCGGCTGGATCCGGCTGGAAAAAAGCGGGATTATTTATCGAATTGAGCGAAATTTTCAAAAAGATTTAAAGGTTCCGACAATTATAGATGAAACTGCCGGAAAGAAAGTGGAGCCCACCAAAAGCTTTCTGGATTTTCTTCTGTGCGGACTGACGGAAACCACCTACAACAATACCATCAGCATCGGACAGCTTAAAAGCGCCACAGACAGCGGTATGGTAACGGAGCTGCGCAATTATATTGCAAATATGAATACCACCGGCAGCATGGCCCTGAATATTACGAAAGCCACTGCCTACTTGAAAAACCGGCGGCGGGAATTTGAACGGCAGCTGACTCCGGATGCCGGAAAAAACTACACCTCGCTTCTGGGGGAGATTCGTTCCATCGAAAAAGAAATTGCTGCTCCGGAGTATGAAAACCAGCTCCAGTCCTATCAGGAGCTGCGCTCCCGTGTAAAAAGCCAGCTGGCAAAAAAGCAGGAGGAGCGGGAAATTATTCTCCAGAAAATTGCGAAAGGACGCCAGGTATTAAGCGGCGCACAGTTTACGGACGAAGCCTCTATTATCAATTACCGGGACAGTGCCAGAGCCTCCTATCAGGAATACGAAACGGTCAAGGCAGCCAGCGAGAAAAAGGGGACTCTCATTCTTTCTGTCCTCTGCCTACTTTTTGCTGTCCTTGCCGGACTGGGAATCGGTTTTCCCGGTACACTTGCCCGATTTGCTGCAGAGCTTCTTCCCGGCGCGGCCCACGCGGTGGATCACTCTGCCTATCTGACCCTGTGCGCTCTGATTGCCGTGATTTTTACATCAGCCGGACTCTTTCTCATCTTCCGCCACAAGGCCCGGAAAAAAGAAACCGATATGGTAGGAAAGCTGCTTCAGGAGACCTTTTCCCGCCATCTTGGAGATTCTTCTATTTCCGCAGATGCCATGGAGGCCTTTGAAGCCCGTATGGAGGAATTTGTCCGTTTAAGCCAGGTTCTGGAACGGTCAGAACATTCTGTAAAAGAACAGGCGGAGCAGATTGCCTCTCTCCAGCAGCAGGAGGTTTCCTGTGAGGAAAACATCAGCAAACAGCAAAAAACCCAGTGGGAGCTGGAAAAGAAGCTGGATCACCTGACCCACTGCAAGGATCAGGTAGAGGCGCTGAAACAGGTTCTGGAGGAAAACGAACGGATCCGGGAAGAGATTACTGCAATTGATCTGGCTCTGGAAACCATGACAGAGCTTTCCGGCACCATTAGGGACTCCTTTGGCCTGTACTTAAACAAAAGCGCCTCTCAGCTGGTCAACAGCATTACCGGAGGGATTTACAGCAGTATGAGCGTAGATGAAAATCTGAATATTTTCATGAATACTCCCACTCGCCTGGTTCCTGTAGAACAGATTTCCAGCGGCACAATGGATCAGATTTACCTGGCTCTGCGTCTGGCCTCTGCCAGACTGCTCCAGGGCGACGGCGATCAGATGCCTCTGATTTTTGACGACAGCTTTGTCCTGTATGATGATGAGCGGCTGCGGACTGCTCTTAAATGGCTGTCTCAGTCCTGGCCCGGTCAGATTATTATCTTTACCTGTCACCAGAGGGAAGCACAAATGCTGACAGCCTGCCAGGTTCCGTATGGAATGGTGGAGATGTAGAGGTGAGTACTATCATACTCAGTCTTTTTGAGATCTATAAAAGATTTATCCGGTACTCGTTTCATTTTTCCGGAAAAGCGAGCAGACAGGAATACTGGACCATTTTGGCCACTCATATATTTATTTCCTGGATATTCCTGACAATCATAAACCTTTCTGGTTCAAGGTATTGGATATCCTTTCTTCCTTTATTGGGCCCGGTTATCCTCTTTATCCTTTGCAGTAAGGATAAAAATATACAAGAACATTCAGGACAGCGGGAGATCTGGCAGAAAAATTCGTACCAGGCTTGCTTGTAAGCGGGGTTTTCTGCCAGATTTCATATCAGAAGAATCCTCGCAGTTTCTTGTTAGAAGAAGTTACGCCGTCTTAAACAGCCACAAGATATAAATTTAAAAATATGAGGCAAGAGGTTATCATAAAAATATACCATGGCGCTGTTTTTGCATTTTCAAGAGAATTTGGCGATTTCCGCACAATTTCCCACCCTGATTTTGCATATACAGAAGAAAAAGGCGGATTCTGCACAAATCCTAGGCGAGATTTTGCATTTATAGAGGAAAAAGGCGAATTCTGCACAAATTCCCACTCTAATTTTGCATTTTTGAAAGAAAACAGCCTTTCCTGCACAATCTCAAACCCAGTTTTTGCATTTCCGAAAGAAAACAGCCTTTCCTGCACAATTCCTGGTGCTTTCCCATGAAATCTCCTCCTGCCGATATATCATAATCATGAATTTGAATCCTATGCAGGAAACAATAAAATTCCCGTCCAGAACAGTTACAATTTTCCATATAACGAACACAAGGTGCCGCAAAACACGGCAATCCTACTGGATAACCCCGTTTTGCAACACCTTCAAATCATGCTCATTCTCTTCTAATGAGGGCATTTTGCATAAGAAACTTCCTTAATGAAATCTCCTCTTACAAAATATCCACATTTGCTGCATCGTTTTCCCTCATAATATTCTATTGTGCAGCCGCCATCGCTTTCTAATAGATGCTTAGAAAAAGTACCACTTTGAAATACATGGTTGCAAGCTGGATTAACCTGTTCCTGCAGCTGTACTTCATAAATCTCTCCTGTTTCTGTCACAAATTGGTATTGATACTGTAAATTTTCATTCACTTCCATTCCATCTTTTCCAACAACAAAAGAGAAACTTTCATTTCCTGAAAGATAATCCATTTTGTTATTCTCATCCGTATACAGTATCTGAATTCTCTGACCTGCCCATGCCGGAATACTGCTTAGAGCAGTCATAATACATACTGCCGCCACAGATGCATTTCTTCTCCACCTGCTTATTTTCTCTCTTTTCATAATACACCCCATCCTTTCCTTCATAAATAATCCCTGTTTTGAAAATGCACTGGCATAATCATTTTTCTCTTGTCTGTACGATATGGAAATCAGCAATTTTACATATTGAACCTTCATAGGATAATCCATTTCCTCTGATATTATCTCATCGCATGAAAACTCCATACTTTTGTCTGCTGCCATTTTCATAAAATGAACGAATATATTAAACCAGTATAGTTTTTGGCAAATAAGACTGAGAAACTGAAAAAACACATCTCCTTTTTTAATATGTACCAATTCGTGAAGTAAGATCAATCTTAAAGCTTCATCGGAATATCCTTCTGGAAGAACTATCACCGGACTCCAAATTCCCGTTGTATAGGCCATATCTGATTTGCTGCTCCAAAATAAAGACACAGATGCTTTTATAGTGAACTACCCATTGTCTAAAGCCAATGGGCTTCCTGCTTCATCGACCTCGTAA
>OHGK01001328.1_pt1 | contig 13458 bp, 10 predicted proteins | sample 1567671 | NCBI WGS metagenome assembly OHGK01 (sample SAMEA3879577, study PRJEB24766) | human gut metagenome | biome: human-associated habitat; feature: feces | place: USA | collected 1985/1987 | reverse complement strand
TCCACCTCACCACCTTGCTTTATCCAAGTAATGTCAAGACTTGTTTTGTCTCTGGTAAGAATTTCATCTACAGGGTATTTACGCCAACGACCTTGCGGAGTATTTTCTGCATCGTATGTCTCTACTCGATTATTATAGCAAGAAACAAAATCATCCAAATGATGCCGTTCCAGTTTATTGGTGGCAAGCGTATGCTTTATATCTGTACGGTAGTCGTAAAACCATATTTCCTTGGTCGGTTGTCCTTTGCTGAAAAACAACACGTTGGCTTTTACGCCTTGGGCATAGAAAATACCTGTAGGTAAACGCAAGATAGTATGCAAATTAAAATCCTGCAATAAGCGTTTACGAATAGTCTCACCTGCTCCAGCCTCAAAGAGAACATTATCAGGAAGTACAACTGCTGCACGTCCTCCCGTTTTGAGCATAAGCATCATGTGCTGGAGGAAATTTAACTGGTTATTCTTGGTCTCTACATAAAAATCCGGGCGGTTAATATCCACCGATCCAGCCGGACGAGTTCCAAAAGGAGGATTGGCAAGAATCACATCTACAAGAGTTGACGGTTCTTTTTCCAAAGAATCCTCACAAACAATCGGACTACGGTCTGTACCAATACCATGCAAATAAAGATTCATGGAAGCAAGCGTCACCACTAAAGGCGTATTATCCACACCATGCAAAGCTTTGTCACGCAAGAAATCACGTTTTTCTTTACTTGCTGACTGACCTTTCATATAATCGTAAGCTGTAAGCAAGAATCCACCCGTTCCACAAGCCGGGTCACAAACCGTTTCCCCCATTTGCGGATTGATACAATCTACCACTGCCTGAATAAGTGGACGAGGAGTAAAATACTGTCCTGCCCCGCTTTTCTTGTCTTGTCCGTTCTTTTCAAGAATGCTTTCGTAGATAGCTCCTTTCACATCACCGTCCATAATGAGCCATTGCTCCTCATCAATCATGGTGATGACCTTTTTCAGATAAACAGGCTTGTCTATCTTGTTTTGCGCCTTCGTATAAATCGTACCTATCAGATTATCCTGCTCACTAAGCAATTTAAGGGTCTCTTCATATTGTTTTACCAAATCCAAGCCATCAAGTACTATCAAATCTGCCCACTGATAACCAGTTGGAATAGCCGACTCTTCTCCAAACATTTCTACATTTTCGGCATCCATCTTCAAGAATAAAAGATAGGTCAGTTGGGTAATATAATCAGTAAATCCAATTCCTTGTCCGGCAAGAGTGGTTGCCAGATTCCATACTTTTTTGGTGAGCGATTGCTCTGTTGTATTATTTGTTGCCATTTCTTTATGCTGCTTTTCTTAAAACTACAAATGTGTAAAGTGAATGAAGTGCCTCGTCTGCCTTCTGCATATTGCCAAACGCTCTAATCATTTGGGCTGCATGGGTAGCATCATCTTCACGAATATCTCTGATAGTACAAGCTCCGTTAGAAGCGATGTAATCCACAATACGACTGATAACCTCTCGCTGTTTGTCAGTTATTTCACGCTGGTTTTGCCCTAACCAAAGATTGAAAAACTGTTTAGAGGTAGTAACTACGCTATCCAATCGTTCGATTTGGTGGAAAGCAAAGCGCACAAGTTGTATGATATTGGTCAATGCATCGCTTTCTTCTTTGGTAATGGAACGCCTTACCACTTTAGGGTTAACTATGGCATAAGAGTTCCAGAGTTGTTTGGATGTAAAATGATTGTTTGCCATTTTAAGTCTGTTCTCCAAATCCTTTAGCATCGAATAGGTTATAGGCTCTCCCTCATTGTTGTAAATGATGCGCAGTGCCTCTATTTCGTCATAGTACTTTTTACAAAAATCTTCAAAAGCCTCTGTCGTATTTTTTGCTTCCTCAATGGAAAACCCTTTGGAGATAAGCGTATCTTCACCCGGCATCAATGTATTGACGAATCCGGCTGCAAGTATAAGAAGGTATTTCCGAGCATCTGCATGATTGGCAAGCGGAGCGACTAGCCCCTTACGTTCATTGTTAGGCTCATCAGTGCTTACAAACGGTGGAAGAATGCCTTTCTCCAGTGCATCGTATATTCTGGCAGAAAGTTCCTTCATGTCATCATGAGACAAACGGACAAACTCTTTCCGTTGCGGATCATCCGCCTTGTTGTATATTCGGGCAAGCGTTGCAGCAAGCCGTTTGAGATACTCGTCAGGAATATAGCCATGACTAATACGTTCTAATAGCTCCTTTAGAGTAATCGTCTTTGTTGTAGGAGCATCATCTATAGGTGCCACTGTTTGCGCATGTTCCGTCACGCCTACCGCATCAACCAAATAAAAACAATCCTTGCTGAATGCGTTCGGGGTAACATTGCGAAGTTGCTCATCACCAATAGTACGTACTCCACGCCCTTTCATCTGAATATACAAAGGCAATGACTCCACATCACGCATGAACATCACTACTTCCAGCGGCTTTACATCTGTTCCGGTGGCAACCAACGTACAGGTGACAGCAATACGGAAATCCTTGTCGTTACGGAATTGGCGTATCAGTTCGTTACTGTCGCCTGCCGAATAGGTAATTTTCTGAACAAAGCGGTCATCAGTCCGTCCAAACACCTCTTTAGCTATTTGTACGATATTTGTAGCATGAGCTTCATTGAGAGCAAAAATCAATGTTTTGGGCAAAAAGTCCATATTTGGTTCACGTTGCGGGTCATTAAACAATTCCGTATAAACCACATCCCGATAGGTCGAAAGGACTAACTTTATCTGTGCCGGATTGATAATACTCCGATTAAGTTCTTTATTTGTATAGATTTTGGTTTCCTTACTACTTACAATCTTAACCTCACCTGTATATCTTGTTTCTTCTTTAAATTTCTCACCCTCTAATATAGCCCCACCCGTTTCTGTGACTTGCGTTTTTATTCTATATACCCGACAATCCACATTCACGCCATCAACAATACTCTTTTCCAATGTGTAGTTAACAATGCAGTTATTATTGAAGAATGCCATTGTTTCAGGGATAGGAGTTGCGGTCAGACCAACCAATCTTGCCGTATCGAAATACTCCAGCACCTTGCGCCAGTTCCCATAAATGGAGCGATGGCACTCGTCTATGATAATCATATCAAAGTAGTCGTGCGGTAAGTTGGGATTAGGAGGCAAGGTTACTTCCTCTATAGGTTCATTCTCGTCATCATCATTATCCTCAATAGTTTCTCCTTTCAAGAATGAGAATAGACGTTGTATTGTAGAAATAACGACATTGCTATCAGAAGGAATAGAAGACGAGCGAAGGCGATTGACCGTAAAGATAGTATTGAAAGCCTCCCCGTTCTCTGTCAGACGGAAAGTTCCAAATTCTCCTTCTGCTTGTTTTCCAAGATTATTTCGGTCTACAAGAAACAACACTCTACGCATTGGTGTATAAGAAAGCATCCGGTAGGCAGCAAGACAAGCAGTATATGTTTTACCCACACCGGTGGCAAGAACCATCAACGCCCGATTTTGCCCGGCACGGAAACTCTTTTCAAGTTCTGTCACTGCCTCATATTGGCAATCACGCAGCCCTTTCTTTTTCAATGTAGGGAGTCCGGCAAATGTATCTTCAATTCCCAGCCTCTTTACCAATTCATGTGGTGTAGGGATATTCATGATCTGCCTGAAACAAGAATCTTGTTCACGAAAATCACAGCAATATAGTTCCTTACCATTCGAAGTGAAGATAAAAGGCAATGGCTTTTGATATGCCTGATAGATATTCGGAACACTTCTTGCATATAAGGCTGCTTGCTCGCATACCTCTGAAGCAAAAGCATCCGTTTCTTCACGCTTAGCTTCAAGTACCCCTACTGCTTTTCCATTAATGAAAAGGAAATAATCTGCCTCAAGATTTCCTTTCAATAAACCTTCTCTTATGGCTACAGCCGTACAAGTAGGTTCATAATCCTCCCTGTTGACTACTTTCCAACCAGCATCGGCAAACCACTGGTCTATCTTTATTCTTGCTTTTTCTTCAGGAGTCATGTTCTTGATATTGTAAATTATCGGAAGCTTATGTCAAAAAACAAATTGATATTCAAAGCTATAACTTTACTCTTTCAATAATTGATTCACTCTAAGGAAATTCACAAACGAATCAATAATTTTAGAATTACGATTAATAATATCAGTTTCAGTAAAATCACTATATGAATTACTTATCTCTGCCAATTCTACAATTTGAGAGCCATTCTTTTCCTGACCATTAGCAGTGGTAAAACCTTTATAATATTTTACTTTATCTACAAAGCGATAGTCGGAAGCTCTGATATTCAATCTTTTCTCAAGAAGAACTTTATTCCCAAGTATTTCTACATTCTGAGGATTTGATAAGCTTTTTTCTTTATCCCGTCTGTTTCGTGCATATATATGTTCTATATCGAATCTAGTTTCCAATGACAATAATGATTGATTATCATGTTGAAAAGCCCACCAAGTAATCATTGATTTTGTAATCGCACGACTATTATTGAATACATAATTTGTTATTTGCGCACGATAACGTTCTTCTGAAAATTTGAAATCTGAGAATGTTACTTCTTCGCCTTTGATTATTTTAACCATTTCCGCATACACAGGGGTACGCAAAGAATTAACACCTGGATTAGTTATAGCATACGCCCATATGAAAGCTGTTATACAGTCCAAGAAACGACAAAAAGCATTTTCTTCTATTTCATCATTTTCATCACGATGGTACATAAAATACACAGAAGTGATATACGTCCACATTCCATTAGGAGCATAACTAAGTACGAACAAACGCTTTAGAACTTTATCTGAGAAACGTTCTGTTTCTTGATTGTTAACATCTTGCCAAAATTTGGCAAGGCTTACAAGATTACTCAATGTCTTTGGCTGATGCAAAAGAGGATAACTGCCATCTCCTTCATAAAACTTGCGCAAAGCTTCTGTTGTTGATGATTTTATCTCTGCAAGTGCTCGTTCATAATACATATATCTTGTAAACAATTCATCTAATGGTGTACCATAAATTGGATGAAACACTTCGCTAGTAATCTTATCTAGATTTTTCCACGTTTCTATAAATTCATCTTTTTTGCCAAATGATGAATAATATTTATAAAGTTGCGCCTTAAAAATATCTGCATCAGAGAGAGGTTTCCCTCTATCATTCAAGGTTGAGAAAATTCTTAACGCCGTATTTTGTGATTCTGCCTCTATTGGTAAAAGGACACAGTTATTCAACACACGAGCCGGGAAATATGCAAAATAAGATGGATAATTACTTAGAAAAGCATCTATCTTTTCAACGAAAAAATTGAAATTCTTTGCGTAACGACTTTTTTTGCCAATTCCTTGTCCATCTTTCAATATTGCAATAAACTCTTCTTTATCTTCATCTGTAGCAACTTGTGAATTGATTTTCAGAGCAGATGTTTCAAACTCCCCAAATTCATTAGCTCTCCAAATACATTTTTCAATATCCTCCTTCATCCGTTTTGAGCGAGAGTCTTTCATACTACCTAGTTTATTATAAAAAGCCCTTAACAAAAGCATAAGTGTCGTTAAACGTTGCTGCCCATCAATTACCTCCATTTGGTTTCTATTCTTAAATGTTACTATGGGACCAAGAAAATACTCTTCATCGTCAACAAATTGGTCACAGTCATCATTTGGGAAAGAGAACGAAAACAAATCGTCCCATAAAGTTTTACACTCCATCTCACCCCACGCATATGGGCGTTGGTAATCAGGTATAAGGAAGTTGTATTTCGATTCTTGAAAAAGGCTTTTCACCTTTTTCTGTTCAATATTTAAGTTTGCCATCTTATTGCTTATTTTTATATTCTAATCAATTAAACTCAATAATAACATCAGAAAGGCTTGTATATTATTACCTATCTTTTTTATCAATTATTAAGTCCTTCAAATCTACCTGCAATATCTCTGCAATCTGTTGTAGAATATCCAAATTAGGCTGAATCCGATTACAAGCATAGGCATTTACCATGCTGAAACTCTTATCAAGCTGTTTCGCCAACCACGTCTGAGAGATACCTTTTTCCAAAAGAACCGCCTTTATTCTATTTAGCTTCACTGTTTGGTACGATTTTATAATGCAAATGTAGTGAATTATATTCAATATCTGGATTATTATTGTACTTTTGTAGCTATATGAATCCCCAACTTATGGCGTGAAAATCAAAAAGATGATAAGAATATGCACAACATAGTTCGTAAACATATAGAAGGAGAAATTTCAATGGACGAAGTTAGGCGATTGATTGACGAACTATAAAAAGAAGCAACATTAACTATCGAATTGTACAATTAAAAAAACAATGGAATTAGTCTATTAAAAAAAGATGAATCACAACGGCATATTCTCACTATCTTTTCCCGAAGCCAAGACAATTATTGTTTCTGGTGATATTCATGGAAACTTTAATCAGTTGGTGTTCAAACTCTGTATCCAATATCAGCTTACAGACACTTTGCTAATTGTAGCCGGGGATTGTGGCTTCGGCTTCGAAAAGAAAGAGTACTATGAGCAGATAGTTAGACGAAACGCCAAGCGAATGAACCAAGACAACAATTGGATTGTGTTTGTGCGAGGCAATCATGATAATCCTGCTTATTTCGATGGCGCAATGCTCAACTTCAAACGCTTCGTTGCTGTTCCCGATTATTCCATTCTACAAGTTTGTAATCATACCATCCTTTGTGTAGGTGGAGCTATCTCTATTGACCGTATCTATCGCATAAATGAATGGAATAGAAACAAATACCGTGTTCATTCAAATGAGTCGCAAGAAAATGATATTTCTCGCAATTTATATTGGCAGAACGAAGTTCCTGTTTATGATCCAAATAAGATGAATGCCATCCCTGCTAGCTTCCTGATTGATACAGTTGTCACACACATACCGCACCTTCACATTGTGAACTATTCTCCAAAAACAACCTTAGCCAATGGACTATAAACGATCCTTCATTGATTGAGGATATACAATTTGGACGGGAAACGATGGATATGCTTCTGCACCATCTCAAAACCGACAACCATCCGATAAGCCATTGGTACTATGGTCATTTTCATCAAAGTTGGCATTCTGCCATTGACGGAATACTATATTAAATGCTCGACATTATGGAGTTCAGTCAAATCTATTGATTTATACCATTTCAGGTATAATATTGGTATAACAAACAGAATTATACCCGATAAGATATAATAGTTCTTGCCTGAATATAATTGTTCCTGTTAGAGCATACAAACATTTTCCATAGTGGACAAACGGAGGAAGTTACATTTTTCCAAACGAATAAATCTGATTTATTACACTTTTTCCAACGGCCAGCTCTACTCCTATACCTTTTCTTTCAGAGATGAGAAAAATAAACATCAACGACCTTTACTCATCCAAGGATACTTGGCAAGATACCATCAAATCAAAAGCTCAGAAGGACGGTATAGGGATTACACTTTATTCACAGAGTTCAATGAAGAGCAGTCCATGTTACAGAACATTTTCCACATTTCTGCTTTACTCCTAGCAACATCCCATTATGAAATTCCATGAAACTTTCATTCAACCTCCTCACATTCTTCTCACTCGTTCCGCTTCGCATCATCACCTGCACCCATACTCTCAAGATACTGCAATTCCCGTTCCGCAAACTCACGATTCTCCTCCTCTCCCAGCATTTGATAGAGCAGTTCCCTAGCTTGCGAATAATATTTCAAGTTTACTAATACTTGTGCTGCCCTGCGCCGAAGAAAATGATAAAGTGGAAACAAGGTATTCTTTTCATCACCATACATCTTTATCTGACTGCCAACCAAACTCACCATAGAATAAATATACTCAAGAGCTCCTGTATCCTTCATTTCGACGAGACAGTTGGTAAAATCACGAATCGCATGAATGGATGAATTTCTTTTAGCATTAGTCAAATAATAATAAGCCTTTTCAAAATGCCCTAATGTGAGATAAACAAAACCGATATGATAACAAATCACATAATATTCTTCCTTGCCACGCTCCGGCAATTCTGTCCAGTGGACTTGATAATACCGAAAAATAGAAAGATAACACCCCAACGCCTGAAGATAACATTGCTGCCTGAAAAATTTCTTCCCCCAATAAATAGTAGTCTGCAAGGTAGGCTCGGTATAAGCCAGCAACGCCTGTTGTTCCTCCGTCAGTTCGTCAAACTGTTTGTTTGCCGCTTTTTCTTTAGCATCGTCCAACATATATTTCAACTCCCAATAATCATCATGATCCGTTGTCAATCTTACCTCAATCATACTACTGAATACTCTGCCTTTTTGGGTTTCATCGAAAAAAGCATCTACCCTGTCCGTCCGCATAGCCGACAACTTATAATAAAGAGATCGTTCATTACTGCCTTCAGCTTTCTCCAACGCAATCACCAACTGCCCTTCGGCAAGTGTAATACAGATCAGAGCATCTTTTCCCGCCTGTCCTTTTTCATCCATCACAGCATCTTTCAACCGAAAAGAAAGAATAGACAATAATTCGGTACGCCTCTCTATCCGCCCATTGCAAACCAGTGTCATTCCCTTTATATCTTCCTGTTTCACTGTACCAAAAAGAGAAAGAATATCCTCTATCTGATCCATATCTTGCCGGGAAACATCGACAGGTTCCAACAGCTTACCATGTCCAATCTCCAATTTTCGTCTCAACAAAGCCAAGCGATTTTCGAATTCTTTTTTCACCAACATGTCTTGTATTGAAGCAGATTGTTCTGCCAACTCTTTAAAACTACGGGCTATCATAAAAGATGACTCAAGCAATACCCGCAAATGTTGTTTTAACTGAGTTTCACTGCCCGACAAGAACAGACAGGCAGACAGACAAGCCGTAAAAGGTGTCTCACTTTCTCCATCCTCATGACTTTTACGCAAATAGCAAGTCCAAGCTGTGTATCGGCAGTTAATGTTGTTAATGTCAAAAACTATTTTTTTAGACTGTTCATAGCTACATGCGTAAAAATCTTTATAATATAACTGAATATTCTGACCTGTTTTTTCTCTTAACAAATGAAAATAACCTCCTTGAAAACCGATGATAATGGCATCAGCATCAATTCTCTTCACTAGTTCACAGTGCATGGACTGCACGAACCTGATAAGTTCATCGGTGGTCATCGCCGAATAAATCTTTTCTTGCTGCTTTTTCGGCTTTGCAACAAAATAATAAACTGTTACGAAAACCACCATCATAGATACGAAGACGACAGAAATAATCATATCTTGTTACAGTTAATCTTTGTATGTCTGTAAAAATACAAAATTAATCGGGAAATGTTAGAAATGATAGGATATTTTAATGAATTCCCCTAAGAAGTTACTTAAAAATCCGGTTCAATCAATTCCTTCCGATGCATCCGGTGCCACCTCCACAAAATCATAAGACATAGAGGAAATTCCATTGGAGATATTCTGAAATACCTAAAAATAGGGATTGTCCATATCCATATTTTCATCGAACTTTGCAACCCCAAAAAACGAACAAATGAAGATACTTTATATAATACTGTTCATACAAATAGGATGGATATTTCCCCTCTCCGCACAAAAACAAGATTCCATTTATATCGGAACGCGTCATACATTGTTTTCTGAAATACTGAATGAAGAAAGAAAATATTGGATTTATGTACCTGAGACCAAAGCTGGTGAAAAAGGAAAGGCTTATCCGGTTCTTTATCTATTGGATGGAGATTCCTTCTTTCATTCCGTGGTTGGTTTTACGCGTTTCTTCTCTTCTTCTAAAACCTCAAACTTACCTCCTTGCATCGTTGTGGCTGTTTTAAACACAGACCGGACCAGAGATTTCACTCCTACCTGCTCAGCCGCCCGCCGGGATGGTACCATTTGTCCCTATGATAAGCCGGCAGGTGGTGGAGCTGAACAGTTCCATCGCTTTCTGATAGAGGAACTACGTCTGGAAGTGGAAAATAAAGTTCCTGCCAACGGTACAAACTTTCTTGTCGGACATTCATACGCAGGTTTATTTACCCTACAGACACTGTCAAATCATCCCGAGTCTTTTGACTCGTATATAGCAATAGACCCAAGTTTATGGTGGGACCGAGGAGTCTTTCTACAACAAGCAGCAAAGAATGTTTATCAAAAAGACTTCTCCAGCAAACATTTGTATGTTGCTTTCGCCACCCGCCAACGTCCTGCAATCAAACTTATTCAGTTTTCATTGGCCGACAGCTTAAAAAATAAGATCATCCCTGAAATGAAAAACAAGCATTTGCATGTCATTTATAAAAAATTTCCCGACGAGGTGCATGGCACCATTGCTCTTCCTGCCATTTTCGATGGATTAAAATCTCTATTTCATAACACTATTTCAACCAAAGAGGCAACATGATAATTTCTTGCAGTATTCAATTTCTCATCTGTTATAAATACGCTCCGGTTTACTATTGGTAAAAATAACATAACTAATGCCGATGGTGTAGCCACTCGCTCAATTCCGGGGTATTGCACGGCTATAATTCTCACATACCCTCCTGTTTAACATCAATTTAAGATTTCAAATTCTATACTTATCATTTTCTAGAATAACAGATTGAGACATTGTATCAACCTTGGCTACAGATTTATGCTATTCTTTCCGGAAATCATGTAATTAGGGTTATAACATCTGTAATTTATCTACACTGTATTTTCAGTCATGTACTTATCTTTGCATCAAGATTCTGGAATTCAAAACTTAATAAAATCAAGTGATAATGAAACGTATACCAGTCATCATGATTGCAAGTTTATTTGTTATAGGAATACCTGCCATAACACAGTCCGATCCGGTTCCCAAGAAAAATGGTAATAAGTATGTGCTTTACGAAGAACGTACAGATAACGGGGCGGTCTGTCACCTATTTCAAGCGCAACAAGCGAATGGATGTTTGGAAAAACCGATGGTAAAGGGTACACTGTTTCGCAGTGGTGTATGGCACATGGAAGAAATCAAAGGAAACCCGAAATCGCAAGAGGCATACGAAACGAGTAAACAAGTATAGGAAAAAAGAATATTATGACATTAGATGATTTTTTGAATCATATTGAAGCCGGCGGTGCACTCAATACACCGGAAATCTATCGGCTGATGGATGAAATGAGCGATGAAGCCCGGCGCGTTACCTGTGAGATAAACAACTCGTACCATTCACAAGAAGAATTGCGTGCGTTCATGTCGCGCCTGACCGGTAAACCTGTGGACGAAACATTCAAGATGTTTCCTCCGTTCTACACAGACTTCGGCAAGAATATTACCATCGGGCGTCGTGTCTTTATCAATGCCGGTTGCCACTTCCAGGATCATGGCGGTGTGACGTTGGGTGACGGCTGTCTTATCGGGCATAATGTGGTCTTTGCCACGCTCGATCACGGTACGGCTCCCGAAGACCGCGGGGCAATGTATCCGGCGCCTATCCGGTTAGGCAAAAATGTATGGGTAGGCTCCAACTCCACCATCCTGCGGGGTGTGACCGTGGGTGACAACGCCATTATCGCCGCCGGATCTGTGGTGACGAAAGACGTAGCGGCCAACACGGTTGTAGGAGGTGTACCGGCAAGGCATATCCGAGATATCGACAGGAACGAAAAGTGATAGCCTATGGAATCGGAATCACTAACCAACCATACTGCCATCCTTGTCAGATCCATCCGAACGGTACACCATACTGAACGGGTTGTGCGGATTGGTTCTACCGGGCATTGCACTGACCAACTTTCCGGAGTTCTCGTTGTATTCCCTTCTTCCGGTTGAAACGACGAGTGCCATGCCTACTGCCGGAGTCGGCCGTATCATAATCTGCAATACATCTTTATCGACGGCAGATTTTGCACAAGACTCTTGCTACTGTTCGATATCGGTTTCTCCATCATCATCATCACCAATGCGGCAAGAAAAAGAGGCTGATTTTCCTGATCTGCTTGAAGCGGGAACGTTGGATGAGATGCATGTAAAATAATGTCTGTAATTGAGGTTATACAATCAGTAATCCATCTACCGGCTTTTCCTGTAATCCGCTGTAATTTTGCACTATGAAAAGAAAACAAGAAACAATAAAAATTTAAATTACATCGGTTATGAAACGTACAACTATTTTAATGGCTGCTTTCCTCTGCCTCTTCAGCCTGACGGAAAGCCCGGCACAAAACACTCACAAAAATATGGAACAGTTAAATCTGACACAGGAATGGGACAAGACGTACCCGAAAAGCGACAAGGTGAATCATAGCAAAGTGACTTTCATAAATCGTTACGGTATCACGCTCGCTGCCGACCTGTATGCACCGAAAACGATTTTCGGAGGTAAGCTGCCTGCTATTGCTGTCAGCGGTCCGTTTGGAGCTGTAAAGGAACAGTCGTCGGGGCTGTATGCCCAGACATTGGCCGAACGAGGATTCCTGACGATTGCTTTTGATCCTTCATTTACTGGTGAAAGCGGTGGACAGCCTCGCAGCGTAGCTTCGCCAGACATCAACACCGAAGACTTCTGCGCCGCGGTAGACTACCTGTCGTCGCGCGACGACGTTGACCCGGGGCGGATAGGCATACTGGGAATATGCGGATGGGGTGGCATGGCCGTGAACGCCACTGCCGTGGACACGCGCATCAAGGCCACCGTGGCGGCCACGATGTACGACATGAGCAGGGTGACGGCCAACGGATACTTTGACGCTGCCGACAGCGCCGACGCGCGCCACGAACTGCGCCAGCAGCTCAACGAACAGCGAACCGAAGACGACAGGAACGGGGTGTACGCCCTGGCAGGAGGGGTGGCCGACACGCTGCCGGCCGACGCGCCGCAGTTTGTGAAAGACTACCACGCCTACTACAAGACAAAGCGCGGCTACCACCCGCGCTCGCTCAACTCTAACGGCGGATGGAACAAGACGTCGAGCCTTTCGTTCCTCAACATGCCGCTATTGGGATATGCGGGCGAGATACGCAGCGCGGTGCTGCTCATTCACGGCGAGAACGCCCACTCGCGCTACTTCAGCGAAGACACACGCAAGAAACTGAAGGGCGACAACAAGGAACTGCTCATCATCCCCGGGGCCAACCACACCGACCTCTACGACAACATGGTGAAGATTCCATTCGACAAGATTGCCGAGTTCTACGGCAAGTATCTCAGGTGACGCCCGGCCGCAACCGCCGGCAGCCACCGCCAAACGCCCCCGGCCCACCCCATGCCATGCGGCATGCGAGGGAGGAGCCGGGGGCCGCCATGCAGTGCCGTCAGCCGCCGGCGGGGCGGGCTGCGCGGCGCGTGAGCTCGAAATAGACGGGACGACCCGGTTCCTGCAGCTTGGTGGAATACAGGCCGAGGCGGCCGCACAGCTTTCCGGCAATGTCGTCGAACACGATGTCTACGAACTTGTATGCAAGCGCCCCGCTGCGC
>OHGK01001321.1_pt1 | contig 13518 bp, 14 predicted proteins | sample 1567671 | NCBI WGS metagenome assembly OHGK01 (sample SAMEA3879577, study PRJEB24766) | human gut metagenome | biome: human-associated habitat; feature: feces | place: USA | collected 1985/1987 | reverse complement strand
CTGTTGCTGCAATGTTTATCCCTAGCTTCTTATAAATATTGAAAGGATGGTTTGGTATGGAATCAACGGATTTGCAAAAATTAAGCGGTAAGAACTGGATGGCAACGCTGTTTGCCTGTTGGGGACTGGGAATGTTCGGTGCTCACCGTTTTTACACAGGAAAACAAGTTACTGCTTGGATTATGTTAGTATGTACATTGGTAGGTGTTTTAGCACCAGTTAGTGCCATTTGGGCAGCAATTGATGGCGTATTTATTGCTCTTGGCAAGTTTACCCATGAAGATGGCAGCGAATTGTATGAACGTATTGACTGGGTTGGTTACGTGTATCTTGGACTTCTAATCCTGAGCGTATTGGCAATTGTAGGTTATTTACTTGTTATGTTATTTGCGCTTAGTGCAATAATGGGTATTGCAGGCGGAGCTGCCGGCGGTGCAATAGCTCCGTAGTTTACAAAAATATAATAATAGATAAAGAAGGCGGTATCAATTTTGATGCCGCCTTTATACTGCAATAAAAAAGGAACCTGAGAAGGTTCCGTTTAGTAGGTTAGTAGTAGGGGAAAAGGAGGAAAATTAGTTTTGTTTAGTTACATTTAACTTATCGGTAAATTTCTATTTAAACTTTAATTTTTTGTCTTAAATATTAAGAAATTGTTACAATATATGCGCAAATCCTTATATAATAAGTCTTTAGCTAAAAAGGCTTTTTAGAATAATTAAATAAAAATTAAGTTACAATGACTTTGTTCAAAATAACGTTAAAATAAAAATATAGAAAATAAATGAATGGAGTTGATGTATATGTTAGATTTTGACAAATTTACAAATTATTCTCAAGAAATTCTTTCAAGTGCGAGCAATTTGATGAGTTCATACCAAAATTCGCAGCTTGAGCCGGAGCACATTATGCTTGCAATGATTAAGGATAACGGGATTATCAAAGACTATTTGACCGAATTAAAACTTTTAAATCAGAATTTTATCAATAAAATTGTTTCAAAAGTTGAGGGATTTCCAAAGGTTTCCGGTGCAATAAATCCGCAAGGGCTTTATTTAACCTCGGAAACAGCACGCTTATTGCAGATTGCGATTGATGAAAGCCAAAAATTAAAAGATGATTTTGTAGGTATTGAATCAATATTGCTTGCGATGACAAAACTGGATAACAGTAGTATTAAGTCGATTTTGGATAGTTTTAATGTTAATTCGGGTTCAATATTAGGTGTGATGAAAAAAATCAGAGGTAATAAAAAAGTGGACACTAAAAATGCAGAAGAAAATATGAAAGCTTTGGAAAAATATTCAACAGATTTGACAGACTTAGCAAGAAAAGGTAAGTTAGATCCTGTAATTGGCAGGGATGAAGAAGTTCGTAGAATTATTCAGGTTTTGAACAGAAGAACTAAAAATAACCCTGTTTTAATTGGTGAACCGGGGGTTGGTAAGACAGCAATTGTTGAAGGGCTTGCTCAACGAATAGTTAGAGGTGATGTGCCGGAAAGCTTAAAGGATGTTAAATTAATTTCACTTGATTTAGGAGCTTTGGTTGCGGGTGCAAAATTCAGAGGTGAATTTGAAGAACGTTTGAAAGCGGTGTTGAAAGAAGTTGAAGACTCAAACGGTGAAATAGTAATGTTTATTGATGAATTGCATACAGTTGTCGGAGCCGGGTCAACAGAAGGTTCAATGGATGCCGGTAATCTTTTAAAACCGATGCTTGCCAGAGGGGTTTTAAGAACGATTGGTGCGACAACAATTAATGAATATCGTAAATATATTGAAAAAGATCCTGCATTAGAAAGACGTTTTCAGCCGGTGATGGTTGATGAGCCGTCTGTTGAAGATACTATAAGTATTTTAAGAGGTTTAAAAGAAAAATACGAGGTTCACCACGGTGTGAGAATATTAGACAGTGCAATTATTGAGGCTGCAAAACTTTCAGACAGGTATATTACGGATAGATTTTTGCCGGATAAAGCAATCGACCTTATTGACGAGGCTGCAAGTTCTTTGCGTATAGAAATAGATTCTATGCCTGAAGAAATTGATTCAATGATGAGGCAAAAAATTCAATTGGAGATTGAGCGCGAAGCCTTGAAAAAAGAAGAAACAGATGAAGCAAAAGCAAAAGTTGAAGATATTACAAGGCAGGTTGGAGAATTGGATTCAAAAATCAATGTCTTAAAATCTCAATGGGAACAGGAAAAGGCCTCTATAACTTCAGAAGCCGATATCAAAGATGAAATTAATAATGTGAAAAATAAAATTGAAGAAGCTGAAAGAAATACAGATTTACAAACAGCTGCAGAACTCAAATACGGCAAGCTTCTTGAACTTGAAAAGCAGTTGAAGGCTTGTCAAAATAAAGAACACACAGATAATAAACTTTTGAAAGAAGAAATTGACGGTTCTGATATTGCAGAAGTTGTTTCAAAATGGACAGGAATTCCTGTTACAAAGCTTGTAGAATCAGAAATGCAAAAGCTATTAAAAATGGAAGATATTCTCCACAAACGTCTGGTTGGACAAGATGAAGCTGTGGATACTGTTTCTGATGCAATTCGCAGGGCTCGTTCAGGGTTGAAAGATCCGAAACGTCCGATTGGTACATTCTTATTTTTGGGTCCGACAGGTGTCGGCAAAACCGAACTGGCAAAATCGCTTGCGGAATTTATGTTTAACGATGAAGATGCGTTGATTCGTATTGATATGTCTGAATATATGGAAAAGCATAATGTCGCAAGGCTTGTTGGGGCTCCTCCGGGATATGTCGGCTATGAAGAAGGCGGTCAGTTAACTGAAGCTGTCAGAAGAAAACCGTATTCAGTTGTCTTGTTTGATGAAATAGAAAAAGCGCACCCTGATGTATTTAATATCATGCTGCAAATCTTTGATGACGGACGTTTGACAGATTCTAAAGGCAGAACCATTGATTTTAAAAATACGCTTATTATTATGACAAGTAATATAGGTTCTGACATTATTCTTGAAAACACTCTTAATTCATTGATTTCCCCGGAAGAATATAATGATACAAAAGAAAAAGTTTTAGCGGTATTGAGACAGCGTTTCAAACCTGAATTCTTAAACAGGATTGATGAAACTATATTCTTTAAGGCTTTGAATTTACAACAATTGAGTAAAATTGTAGACATTCAAATGGATTATTTGAGAACATTGCTAAAAGAACAGGAGCTGAACTTTGTTATAACAGATGAAGCTAAAGAATTTCTTGCAACACAAGGGTTTAATCCTGTATATGGCGCAAGACCTCTGAAACGTGTAATTCGACAAATGGTTGAAAATCCATTATCTAAACAGATTTTATCAAGGGCTTTCCAAAAAGGTGACACTGTTAAAATTGATTTAGATGATGATAAATTAAAATTTGATAAACTCCAACAGTAATTAATACTCTACGGGCGCAATCTATGATTGCGCCCGCTTTTTTATATCTTTTAATTTTATAATTTATTAAGCTAGTAAAGCTTCAACGATTTTAGCGTTAGTTTGAGCTCTTTTTACATTTAATAAATATTTTTCAACTTGTGTTTCGATTTCTTTTTCGCTTACTGTTGTGTATTTTACATCGTCTAATGCGTCTACATAAGCCTTTAAAGTAACCATTTCGTAATCATTTCTCATAATTCATTCCCCTTTATAAAATTTTCTTTTTTTGATTTCCCTTACACTTATATAAAGTATTTTTAGATTTAAAAATTGCGTAAGTTATATCTATTTTGTATATACTTGTTACATTTCTTAATGTTTGTAAAGAGTATGTTACGAGCCGACTTATCGGCATGGTAATCTATCGTAAAATGCTCGTCATTCTGAGCGAAAGCGAAGAATCTCATTATTAATTATATTTTTTGAACTTTTTTTTATTTGTTTCGTTATATAAATGTAGGTTGAAATAAGAAAAAGGAGGTTCATTATGGTTAAAAAATTTATTGCGGCATTTTTATGCTTGACAATGGCATCACCTTGTTTTGCAGCAGGCAGGTATAATAAGCATTATCCATATCAAACTCATCGTCATAATGATGTTCATTATCATATTGAACAAAGATATGATTATCATAATGATATTCACAGACACAGAAAAGTTTGCAGAACCTCTCAGAGAACCAAAACTTTGGCAGCTGTAGCCGGTGTTGCAGGCTTGGCAATGTTTATTTCAGCTGTTGTCGATTAACTCTTTTCACCTTTTAATATATCCATACTAAACTTAATTTACCCCAAACTCCATAATAGTTTTGAACTTGTTCAAAACTATTTTTTTGTCTTGGCCGTACGATCAAGACACATTTTAGGAATTTCTTCACCTTGTTTTGTGAGTATTTTATCAAATATTTTTGTTTCAATGGTTGGATTACAGAACATTTTTGAGTAGCTTAATTTGCCGGTTTTATATTTTTCCATATAGTGAAATTCGCCGCCAAAGAAAGTTACAGTTGAAGCGATTAACAGAATTGAAGCAATAACGCTGATTATTCCGTCAATCTTTGATTTAGCTTTTGAATAAATTTGGTATGTTGTCAGCGGTAATAGACCAAACACTATTAACAGAATAAGTATTCTATCCATTATTACCATAAAGTAAGTGTAAGTTTCCCCTGCCGGCTGGGTCATCACGGTATCAAGTCTGTTTGCAATAAGAAACAGAAATATTACTGCGGTTACAATAAACAGTGTTACTATTGAACAAATAACACCTGTAATATATGCCTTGGATTCAGAATTCATATTTATTTTATCCAGAATTTTCATAGGCTGATTATACTCCAAAATATAAAAAAAATACATTACTTTTTTAAAATTTATTTTACGCGTGATATAATTGTCTTATGAAAAATTGGCGCAGAATTTTGGGTTATTTATGTTTGATTGCCATAGCAGTGAGTATGCTGTATCCGTTTTTTGCGATGATAAATTTATCCCTTGTCCCAAATGGTGAAATTTTTAATCAGGGGGGTAAATTATTATATTCGCCTTTAACCTTGGAAAATTATTCAAATGTGTTTGAAAAAATTCCGCTGTGCCAGTATTTTATAAACAGTCTTTTTGTAGCTCTTGTTACGACTGCGGGTCAGGTTATTGTATCAGCGCTTGCCGGGTATGCGTTTGCTCGTATGAAATTCAGGTGGCGTGATGGTTTATTTTTGCTTATCTTAATTACAATGCTTGTCCCGCCGCAGGTTAATATTATTCCGTTATTTTTTCTTATGCGTCAGTTTCACTGGATAAATACATATCAGGCTCTAATTTTGCCGGGTCTTTTCGGCGGTTTTGGGATTTTTATGATGAGGCAGTATTTTTTAGGACTGCCTAAGGATTTGGAAGAATCTGCAAAAATTGACGGGTGTAATATTTTTACTACGTTTTTTAAGATAGCTTTACCGCTTGCCATACCTGTTGTTGCAACTCTTGCTATATTCACTTTTGTTACAAGCTGGAACAGTTTTATGTGGCCGCTTATTGTAACAAATACCGAATCAATGAGAACCTTGCCTGTAGGTTTAGCAATATTTAAGGGTAGTTTTCGCGAGATTACTTTGTGGGGGGATTTGCTGGCATGTTCGGTAATTTGTACAATTCCTGTTGTCGGAGTCTTTTTGCTTGGCAAAAAGTATTTTATAAACGATATATTGCAAGGCGGAGTTAAGGAATAGGGTTTTATAACTGTTCAAAAAGTTTTTCAAAAGTCGGGAATGAGATGTTTACCCATTCAAATCCGTTAATTAAAATTTCTTTTTTACATATTAAACCTGCAACAAAGAAGCTCATAGCAAGCCTGTGGTCGTGATATGTTTCAACTTCACAATTGCCGCAGAGTGTACATTTACCCCTTATAATCATGCCGTCGGGAGTTTCTGTAATATCTGCACCGAGTTTTTTTAATTCGGCTACAACTGCTGTAATTCTGTCAGATTCTTTGTTTCTTAAATCCTGAGCATTTTTTATGATTGTTTCTCCTTGAGCTTGGGTTGCAAGAACTGCAATTATCGGGATTTCATCAATAAGTCTTGGGATTATTTCACCTGAAACCTCGCAGGCTTTTAGGTTAGAGGTATATTTAATTCGTATATCCCCAGAAGTTTCTCCGCAAATTGTGTGTTTGTCAAGAACTTCAATTTCTGCACCCATTTGTTTAGCAACTTCTAAAATCCCTGTTCTTGTCGGGTTTAAACCTACATTTTTTAATATAATATCAGAATTTGGAACAATTAGTGCCGCTGCAATAAAATATGCGGCTGATGATATGTCCCCGGGGATTTCAATTTCAATTGGTGAAAGTTCTGATTTTTTAATTGTAACTGTTGAATTTTTAATATTTATATCTGCTCCCATTGCTTTTAGCATAAGCTCTGTGTGGTTGCGCGAAACATAAGGTTCTGTATATGTTGTTATGCCTTCGTTTATCCCGAGCCCTGCAAGTAAAATACAGGACTTAACCTGTGCTGATGCTATTTTTGACTCGTATGTTATCGGGGTTAAAGGTGTTCCAAAAATTTGAAGCGGAGCTTTACCGTCTTGAGAACTTATTTGAGCTCCCATCAAGCTTAAAGGTTCAATGATTCTTTTCATCGGTCGTTTTGAAAGGCTTTGATCTCCGGTTAATATAGAATTGAAATTTTGACTTGCAAGAATTCCTGCAAGCATTCTCATTGTAGTGCCTGAGTTTCCGCAGTCTAATTGGCTTGTTGAAGGTGCAAGCTTGCTGCCGGAGTTTATCAATATAGTGTTGTTATCTGTTTGTTCTGTTTCAATTCCAAGCTGTTTGAAAATTTTCAAGGTTGAATGCGGGTCTTGTCCGTCTGAAAAATTTTTTATAACAGATTTACCTTTTGCAAGCGATGAAAATATCACAGCACGGTGTGATATGGATTTGTCGGATGGAATCTCGATTGTTCCGTTAAGCGGTTTTATTCTTTTTAATATTTTCTTTTGCATAGTTTGATTTTAGCATAAAATCCTCTATTTAAATCATTGAAATTTATATATATATGGTATTGTATAATTGTATGAACAGGCGTTTGAAAAATTTTATATCAGCAGTAGCTATAAGCTATATTTCCTTATATTTTGTGTCTGCACAAATAGCAAACTTTGCACTTGCAGTATTTTTTGTGCTGCTTATTCCAGGGATTATTTTGAGACAGCTTTTTCTTAATAAATTATACCGCCATAGTATAAAAATGGTTTCAAGGCAGTTTGTTATAAGCGATAATGCTCTTCATAACGATCATTGTACGGTTATTTATACCCCTGATGAAAAAATTGTTGTTATGGATAATCTTGCAGATAGAACACATGCAAAACGTATGTTTACTCTGTTAAAGCGTAATGTTAATATTAATAAATCATGGAATAGAGTTTGCAGAGTTTTTGATAGCTTTATTACATTGGATTCCCTTGCTGCGTTTTACAGTTATGATACAAAGATTGATATAATTACGCTGGAAGCAAAAGTTGTTCATACTGCTAAAAAAGAAGTTATTATTGAAAAAACTAATGAAGGTCCGAAGTTTGTAGAGATGGACAATATTCGCCCTGATACTTATGTTGTCGGCACTGATAAACCAAATGATAAAGGGGCAGCGTTTGTGGAAATTGATAGTATTCAAGAGCAAAAACCGACAGTAGAGCGTCCTAAACAGGCTGATGAGTTTCATGAAATGGTTGATATTATGTCAAAATCGCCAAACAAGATTGATGTTAATAGTGCAACTTCCAGTGAATTATCTGTGCTTCCGGGGATAAATATTGTTATGGCTAAAAAGATTATTGAATATCGTAATACAAACGGGTTATTCAATACAGAAGACGATTTTATAAAAGCTGCAAATGTTAAAGAGCATTTTGTTAAGAAAATTAAGTCAATGATTGTTGCAGGAAAGCCTGTCGAGTATAATGATGATGACGATCAGTTTGAAGGCAGAGTTGTAGATTTTTAATGATAAATGTATATAAAATACTGAAAAAGACTAAAGTTGAAGGTCCGGGAGTCAGGTTTTGTATCTGGGTTCAAGGCTGTAAGAAACATTGTTCGGGGTGTTTTGCTAAAGATACCTGGAGTTTTGGCTCCGGGCAGGATTATACTATAGATGAATTGGTTGACTTTATAGAGTCGGAAAATGGTATCGAAGGGGTAACTTTTCTTGGTGGTGAGCCGTTTGAACAGGCGCAAGAACTGTCAGAGTTAGCGCTCAGGGTTAAACAAAAAGGTTTGTCGGTCCTGTGTTTTACAGGTTATACATTTGATGAATTAAAAGCAAAAAATGATAAATATGTGAATAATTTGCTTGGTAATTTAGATTTGTTAATTGATGGCGGGTTTGAAATAGAAAAGTTTGATATTTCGCGTCCCTGGGTTGGTTCATCAAATCAGCGTTATATTTTTCTGACGGATTTTTATAAGGAGGAAGATATAAAATCTTATAGAAATAAGATAGAAGCGAGAATTTCACCTGATGGAAAGTTGGAAATCAACGGTATGGGTGATTTTGACAAGATAAATAAAGACTTTTGTTTACAACTTGGAAAAGATGTTGTAAAATAAAGGTTAAGAAATGAGGATTTTAGAAGATGGATAACCGTGTTATAACTCAATTATCAAGATTATTTAGAGCAAGATTTCCGTATTTGTATATAACTACCTGGGAAGAAGAGCGTGCTGTTTCGTTAATAAAAAAAATAGCAAAGTCTGAAAAACTCATAAGGATTCCCAGAGAAGTTTATGTTTGGACACAGACTAACGGGTTTGTTCTTAACGGGCAGAAAATAGATGGCACTAATAGTCCTGATAAAGCTATTGAGTTTATTAAAGAATGTAATAAGAATGCGGTTTTTGTTATGTGCGATTTTCATGTTTATTTCGGTGTGAAAGGTCGTCAGGTTGACTATAATGTAGTAAGGCGTTTACGCGATATTATTCCTGAGTTGAAAACAAGTAAATTCAGAAAGAATGTTATTTTTATAGCTTCTGAGCTTTTGATTCCGGAATCTATGCAAAAAGAAATTACAATTCTTGATATGCCTTTGCCTACATTAGAAGAAATAAAATCAAAACTTGATAAAATGGTTACCCAAAATAATCAAATTGATACCACAGGTCTTGATGATGAGGGTAAAGAACGTCTTTGCAAAGCTGCTTTAGGCTTAACTTTGCAGGAAGCTGAAAATGCCTTTGCGCTTGCTATGGTGAATGACGGCAAGATTGATGGTAAAGACCTTGGGATTATTTTGAGTGAAAAAATGCAGGTTATTAAAAAGACCGGAATTTTGGAATTTATTAATACTGATATAAAAATTTCAGATGTCGGGGGGTTGGAAAATCTTAAAAGCTGGCTCAATAAGCGTAATAATTCGTGGTCAGAAGCTGCTAAAAAATACTGTCTGCCGGCGCCAAAAGGTGTTTTAATAACCGGGGTTCCTGGTTGCGGCAAGAGTTTAACAGCTAAAGCGATGAGTGCTGCCTGGCAATTGCCTTTGTTAAAACTTGATTTTGGTAAAATATTTTCCGGTATTGTTGGCAGTTCTGAGGAAAATATGCGTAAAGCTATCAAAACAGCAGAAGCTGTTGCTCCTTCAATTCTTTGGGTTGATGAAATTGAAAAAAGTTTGAGCGGAATGAATTCAAACGGTGACAGTGGGACTTCTTCAAGAATTTTTGGTACATTTTTAACATGGATGCAGGAAAAAACAGCTCCGGTTTTTGTTATAGCTACTGCAAATAATATCAGCGGGCTTCCTGCCGAGCTCTTGCGTAAAGGTCGTTTTGATGAGATTTTCTTTGTCGATCTTCCAACCCATCGCGAGCGTCAGGAAATATTTAAACTGCATCTTGCAAAAAGACTTAAAGATAAAGAAGTCGCCAGTAAGCTTGAAATAAATAATGCCCTTTATGAAAAACTTGCCGATATGACGGAAGGTTTTGTCGGTGCTGAAATTGAACAAGTTGTTATCACAGCTTTGTATGAAGCATTTTTCAATAAACGGCCTTTAGAGTTTGTTGATTTGGAAAATACAATAAGAAATGTTGTCCCGCTTTCAGTAACTCAAAAAGAACAGATTTTATCTCTTCGTCAATGGGCAAACATAAGAGCTGTCGCTGCAACCAGAAAAGATGATATGGAGCAATACAGTTCCGATACTGATGAGTCCGGTGATGTTAATAATTCTCGCGGCGGCAGAGCGCTGGATGTATAGCACGGAAAGGATTTTATAAATGTCGATTACTCTTATGGCGTATCCGATGGCTTTTTTAATAAGTCCCGATGAAGCTAAAAATGAAGAATTACGTCCTGCAGCGGATAATTTTGCTGTCGATAAATCTGTTGCTGGTAAAAATCTCGAATCTATCAGAGTTTTGACAAATGTCCAGTATGATGAGCTGCCTTTTTTTATGGAGAAAATTGACTGTACTCCGATTGATTCTGCTGTTTTTGAATTCCCTTCAGGGTTAATTGTCAAATGGATTATAAAAGGAAAATATTGCCAGGCTCTTTTATTTGGAAAGCTTGATTCTGAGGCGCTTCAATCTCATGGTGAAAAGTTTTTTAATGATTTAGATAATATTGCTGCAAGAAACATAAGACTTGTCGAATCAAATGAATATTTCTATTACAACTATGCAACTTCATATACCAGAGTCACTGAAATTTATTCAGCGTTGAAAAAAGAAGGTGCCGGACAGATTTTTTCGACTTCAGATAATGAAGTGGTTGCGAACTTGAACGGGCAAAGCATTAAATACTACAAAACATCTAAAGATAAAACCTATAAACTTGAGGTTGAACAAAAGGTTACAATCCTAAATATAGGTATGCACGGTGATACTCAGGGTACAAATGTATCTTTTGGGCTTACTAATCTCAAAATTCAAACAAATATAAGACCCGAAGAACTTAGAACATTTTTGAAAAAATCTAACTATCTTTTTTATGCCGCAAATTGTCAAACACCTTTAAAAAACAGTGATGCAACCTTGAATTGGATACTTAAAAACGGTACCTATACCGCTGAATTTTCAGGAACTAATAATGCTGCAATTACGAAAGAAGCTGAAATTATTTTTAGAAAATTAAATATGGCTGCAGGCCGAGATTTGCGCTATATCAATGATGTTTCAACTATGGTTTACACATACTCAACCAATTACACTGATAAAGGCACCCTTTTGAATACTTTAACAGAGCATGGTGCGGAAGAAATTGCAGAAAATGGTGATGAGGTTTCTTGTAAATTGTTTGGTATGGAAATGATTTACTATAAAAAAGATGGCTCAAACGGTTATACTCTTGATGTTACACAGGTTTCAAATAAAGCTGAATGTCAGGATATTATTGATGATTTGAATGATGAATACGGATTGAATATTCAGGAAATGACTTATAATAAAATTAAAGAACGTCTGGATAAAGAGAATATGCGACTTGAAAGTGAAGCTGTTATGGACGATAATTCAATCGTATTAACCATAGATATTTAATGAGGTTTTGTAAAGATGGGCAAGATGAAAATAAGACTGTTCCCCGATGGAACTGTTCAAATGGAAACAGAAGGTGTTAAAGGCAAAAGATGTATGGATTATGCCAAAGTCCTTGAACGTCTTGCAGATGTTAAAATAAAATCTATTGAGAAAACTGAAGAATATTATCAATCTGAAATCTTAGAACTTGACGAAACACAACGTTTAAAGGATAATTAAATTATAAATTTTATAGAGGGGTGTCCGAGCGGTTTAAGGTGCAATCTTGGAAAGGTTGTGTGAGGGTAACTTCACCGTGGGTTCGAATCCCATCCCCTCTGCCATTAAAAACCGAAGGTTTACGCCTTCGGATTTTAGAATAAAGAATGATAGCGGGGAGTTTTTCTCACCCAGTTTGTCGCTCATGCCGTTCGCTCCAAACGGTTCAGCCTATCTGCATACGGAATTGTATCCGTTCGAATTCCACATTCTCACGGACAATTCCAGCAGAATCCCACCCTCTGCCATTAAAAACCGAAGGTTTGTGCTTTTGATTTCTTAGATTATAGAATGTTTTTTCTATTGTTCCCCGATGCTATTTAGTCCTATTGAGAACAGGGCAAGCAGTATTGAGCCAAGTAATGCACTGACAAATCCTTCTACTTCAAATCCTGGAGTTATAGCTCCTGCCAGTAATAGTAACAGGGCATTTATTACAAATGAGAATAACCCGAGTGTTAGTACTGTTATAGGAAAGGATATTATTTGTAAAAACGGTTTTATAAATGTATTTATAATTGCAAGAATTACACAAACAAGCATTGCACTTATAAAATTATCCACACTGATTCCTGGAACTATCCATGATACAAAAACTATAAGTATTGCAAAAGTCAGCCATTTTAATATTAAATTCAACATACTAATTTCCTTTCATAAATATTTATTTGCTATTTTAAACTACCGCAAGTATTTTTTTATTCCCTGAAATATGTTGTATTTTTGGGTGATTTCCAGTTAAAGTACTGATTTAGTTTCGGCTTTGAATGTCTATATATAACCCTTTTTACCAGTTAAACGCAAGTCTAAATTTTTTATAATAAGAATGTCACGATTTAATTTGGAAAGGAGAACGAATATGACAGATATGAAAGATGATAAAAAAGAAACAATGAAAGAAAAAATGTATGAAGCTGCTGAGAAAGTAAAGGATAAAGCAGAGCATATAAAAGATAATATTAAAGAAGGTGCTGAAACAGTTAAAGAAAAGGCTGAAGATGTGAAAGATGAAATAAAAGAAAAAGCTCATGAAATAAAGGAAAAAATAGCTGAAAAAGGTAAAGAAATGAAGGAGAAATAAATAATAGTCCTTTAAAGACGGTTTTTAAGCCGTCTTTTTAATTGTTACAAATTTTGAATTTTTGCGTTACAACCGTAGTTTTTTTCGATTTATTATGTATAATGTTTATTGAATGTAAAATAATACGTGTAATAAGTACAATTATTAGTATATGCTAATTAGGGAGAAAAAGATGACAGAAACATTATTAGAAAAGAAAATTTACCCGACGTCAGAATTTGTTTCCGGCAAATGGAATCATGAAATTAATGTAAGGGATTTTATTCAACGCAATTATACTTTATATGAAGGCGATTCAAGCTTTTTAGCAGGACCGACCGAAGCTACTTCTAAATTATGGCAGGAATGCTGTGATTTATTCAAGAAAGAAAGAGAAAACGGCGGTGTTGTTGATATGGACACTAAAATCGTTTCTTCAATTGTTTCTCATGGTGCAGGTTATATCGATAAAGATTTGGAAACTATTGTAGGCTTGCAGACAGATGCACCTTTGAAACGTTCTATGCAGCCTTTTGGCGGTATCAGAATGGCAGAAACTGCTTGCAAATCTTATGGTTATGAAGTGGATTCTGAAATTTCTGAAATTTTTACAAAATATAGAAAAACTCATAATGATGGTGTTTTTGATGTATATACACATGATATAAGAGCTGCTAGAAGTTCTCATTTAATTACAGGTC